>Ga0315268_10000835_pt1 | contig 36068 bp, 21 predicted proteins | sample C1_top_MG_FD_204535 | JGI IMG/M metagenome (GOLD analysis project Ga0315268, IMG submission 204535) | Sediment microbial communities from Yellowstone Lake, YNP, Wyoming, USA - C1_top | ecosystem: Environmental > Aquatic > Freshwater > Lake > Sediment | place: USA: Wyoming | collected 2017-08-01
CCATCGAACGGCACGTTGTACGAGGTCGACGGTAGCACCAGCTTGACGGTCGGCCCCGGGGTGTAGGTCGGCAGCGTGCCGCTCAGGTCGACCACCTTGCGCGGCTCGTATTCCCAGTCGCCGTTGGCCGCCTGGCGCACCACGGGCGCGTACTTGGCCAGGTCACCGGTGATCGCGCCGTAGTAGAGCTGCAACACCTCGTCCTTGAACAGGCGGTAGTAGTTGACCGAGAAGGTGCGCGGGTCGTAGCCCGGCGCACCGCCCATGGCCTGGTAGTCCAGGAAGTTGGAGATCGGGTAGCTCAGCAGCAGCAACGCATAGTCCTTGTCGAAGTAGCTACCGACGTAGGTGAACAACCAGTCCTCGTAGTCGGGCGAGAAGCCAAAGAAGTACGGCCGGCCAGCGCCCAGCGGGATCGCTGCTTCGGCGTCGGTCGGGCGATCGCAATCGTTGAAGAACGTCCATTCGAGCATCACGCCAAGACCGTCGCTGGTCGGCAACCCGGTGGTGCTGCCGCCGACAAAGTCGTTGCCCTGTGCCACCTTCCAGTAACCGGTCCGCTGGCTCGAGATCAGCATGCCGCCGTTGTTGTCCAGCTCTTTCATGCGGCCCGGTGCCGGCATGCCCAGGATCTCGGCGTACATGTTGAGACCCATGGCCGTGGCGCGCAGGTAGTCCTTGCCCGCATCGGTCTCGAAGAACTTGGGGTCGGTCGCCCGGTAGTAGTACATCCACTGGTAGGTGTTGAGGTAGTCGAGCATGGTCATGATGTTCCAGTTGATGGCGCCGTTCCACCAGTACCAGTTGACGCGGCCGCGGTTGAAGCTGCTAAAGAAGTAGTACTCCTTGTACTGGGTGATGTCGGTCTGGGTCATCTCGGTCTGGTTGGCGCCGTAGTCGAACGTGCGGCAGTCGGGCAGCATGCCCGCGTACTCGTCGCCGCAGAACTTGAACGGAACGGACCAGCGCGGCTCATCCTGCGTGGTCTGGCCGGTACCCCAGTTGTACATCTCGTAGTGGCGCGCATTGATGCCCGGCGAGCCGTCGTTGAACAGGGTCGGGATCTTCTTGTAGTCGTTGTAGAACAGCCAGGTCCGGATGTCCTTGCCATCGACCACGCCGTCGTTGTTGAGGTCGGCCGTGGTCCCGTGCGGATTGCCGTTGGCCAGCACGGTCTCGTTGACCGCGCCGTCGTCAAACACCTCGAGGATGTTGCCGTAGACGAAATAGACGAAGGCGGCGTCGTACTCGTTGATGCCGCTGAAATCGCCAAACTCCTTGCCAAAGTAATCCATGATCGACGAGTACATGTCGGTCATCGCGCCCAGGCACTCCTGGGCGGTTACCACATGGTCGGGGTTGAGATCGACGTCCGCCATGCAGTCGTCGATCTGCGCCACCTTGGCGTCGTCGCCCAGCGCCGCCAGCTGCGTGCGCGCCTGGCTCAGGCCGGTCGGCAGGTCCATCAGGTACCAGTAGTCGGCGCCGTAGTTGAGCGAGTCGGTCGAGGCGCCGAAGTTGTGGCGCATGCCGATGTTGTGGCCGACCTCGTGGGTCATCACCGCGTCGAACCGCTTGTAGCGCAGCGCCGCGCGCCGCTCCTCGCGGGTCATGTTCTTCAGCGAGAGCGCGGTGGATAGTAGCGCCGCGTCGTAGAACTTGGGCATGTCGCGCGTGCGCATGGCAATTTCCATGTCTTGCTTGCGCTCGCGGAACGGCATCTCGCGCCGGTAGTCGCGCACCGGCGAGGCAAAGTCCATCAGCTCGGGCACGGTTTCGAGGCTCGCGGCATTGGGATCGACCAGCGCGTGAGCCATCTTCCAGTCGTCCGGGCCGACCAGCAGGTTCTCCTCGGGCGTGCCCTTGATGCGCTCCATTCGCGCCTTGACCGCCTCGGGCGAGATCTCCTTGAGCAGCTGGCTGCGCTGCGAACCGAGCGCGCGGAAGCGGCTGTTCATCTGGTCGATGAACTGGTTGCTGACCGGCGTCTGCACCTCGTTCTTCATCTGCTCGCGTTGCTTGGCGATGTAGCGGTTGATGTCCTGGCCGGTGAGGATGTCGTAGTCCGGCAGCACGCCGTTGATGGCGTCGATGAAGTCGAGCGCGCGGGTGATGTAGGTCTCGTCGAGCGCGCCGGCATAATGTGCGGTCGAGCAGACGCTCTCGCCGGTGATCGGGTCCATGTACATCGGGCCCAGGCCGATCCAGCCCATGCCCGGCATGTACTTGTCGACCCACACGAGCATGTTGTAGCGAAGGTCGCCGTGGCGCTGCCAGGTGAAGGCGTGATCGGTACCCTCGGTGGCCGACTCGATCAACGTGCAGGCCTTGGGCAGGTTGCCCTTGTTGAGCATGGCGATACCGCCCATGTTCTGGGTCAGCGTGTCCTCGAGCTCGGAGTGGTCAGCGACAAAGCGCTTGACGTTGTCGACGTTGCAGTCGTTGTCATGGACCACGAACATGTCGGGCACGTCGACCAGCTCGGCGTCGACCTCGGCCTTGGTCACGCTGGTCGTGCCATTGCGCGACATCGCGCGCAGCATGGCCACCACATTGCGGAACGGCACGTTCCAGCGCTGGCCGATCAGGTAGGCCGACTTCTTGACCGCGTACTTCTCGCGCAGTTCGGGCGCCATGTCCTCGTCGTCCGGGAACTCGACGTTGAGGTAGTAGTTGACCGGCTTGGGCGTGCGCAGGTGGTACGGGATCAGGCTGCCGCTGTCATCCTTCGAGCGCTCCCAGAGGTTGAACCGGTTGGCGCGGCGCATCACGCCCGAATCGGTGATCGCGTAGTCGTTGTCATAGGTCAGACGATCGAGCCGGTAGTCGCCAAAGCGCTCGAAGATCGGGATGCGCTTGACCATGCCAGCGTACGGACCGTTGGTATTGCGCACATAGTCGCCATTGCCGTCGACCAGGTCGACCGCGTCGGGATAGGGCAGCGGAACGTAGTCGTTGTCCGGGTTGACCTTCTTGAACGAGTGGCGGACGTGCACCTCGCCCGGCGCGCAGTCGATGACGCCATAGTCCTGGTAGACGCAGCCGATCAGGTCCGGCCACAGCGTGTACTTGCCGACGAAGTCCATATAGTCGGCGCCAAAACGCGCGCGGTCCGGATTGTCAACCTCGTGCTCCTGCACGTAAAACGCATTGGACGTGATGTTCTTGAGCGGCACGAACGGTGTCCACTCGTCCCAGTACATGACCGTGCTGTACAGGCCGTACACGGGCGCCAGGTTCATCGACCAGTCGACCACCATGTACTCGCGCTCGTTCCAGGGCCGCTCGTAGTTCTTGTCGATGGTGTTGGTCTCTTCACCCGTCTGCGGATTGTAAGAGCGCCGGATGTCGAAGTGATCCGAGATCGCGTACATCACCACGGGCGAGCCGTAGTAGTCCGAACCCTCGTATTCACGGGTCTCGGAGCCCGGCACGTACTCCCAGTCGCGATAGCCGTAGAGATAGCGTTCGGTGACCTTCCAGCGAATGCGATCGATGACGGCCCAGTCGCCGTCACCCGTCGTCACCCAGTTGTTGTTCGCCGCCGTGTCGACGACCGTCTTCTTGAAGTACCAGCTGCCCTCGAACATCGACTTCTTCTGATAGGGCGGATGCACCCTGTTGATGTCCGAGTTGAGCTCGGCACAGGCCAGCGCGAACGCGGCGGCCAGTGCTCCGACAATCACTCGTTTCCACATGCCCATCGTTTTCTCTCCTTGAGGAGTCTTTGTCGTTTTCACTGCGCTCTCACGTTTCGCCGTCATCAGACGCTACCCGTCATGCTGAGGAAGAACGACGACATGTTGTTGCTGGTGCTGACAAAGTCGAAGAACGGAAAGCGCAGGTGCTTGTTGTCCGAGGTGAACGCCGGCTGCTGGCTGCTGACGCCCGCCGTGAAGCCCAGGTGCTCCCACGGCTGGTACGAGAGCGAGATCGAACCGGCAGTCGAGTCACTCTGACCGGCGGCCTTGGCGTACGGGCTCGAGTACTGCTCGCTCAGCGGCTGCGTGTACATCCAGTTGTTGTTGACGTAGAAGCCGATGGCTGCGGTCACCGTCTTGAAGAAGGTGTACGACGCCTCGAAGGAGTTGGACAGGCCGTGGCTGCTGTTGCGCATGCCACCCTCGGCGATCAGGCCGTTGCCCAGATCCTCGGCGCCACCCGGCCGGTACTGCAGCGACAGCGGCAGGTCCTGGGTGTTGTGCGTGACGTTGGTGTACATGTTGAAGTTCTTGCGGAAGCCGATGCCGTAGCTGAGCGACAGGTCCTGCCAACTCCAGTTGACGCCCAGCGACGGCCGGACCGCAGTGATCAGACCGGCCGAACGACTGCTCATGCTGACCGGGATGGCAAAGCCGCAGCTGGCGCTGAACCCGATGCCGGTCATCGGCTCGCGGTAGAGCTCGGGATAGGCCACGCCGAGACCGACGTCACCGACGGTGAGCTGCCGGATGTACGAGTCGCCGTAGGCGTAGCTGGTCAGCATGTTCTTCGCGGCGGCCACACTGAGCGAGAGGTTGAGCTTCTCCCACAGCGTCAGACTCGGCCTGAAGTTGACCGCGACCGCCCACTGCGGATTGCGCGCGTACTGGTTGGCAACGAAAGTGCCGATGCCGACGCTGTTGTCCAGCGTGACCGAGGCGCTGACCGGGAACTTGGGCTTGCCGCCCTTCTTGTCTGCGGTCCCGTCCACGCCCGCCTCGGCCTTGGCGTCAGCGGTCGCCTTGTCTCCGGCCTGCGGGGACATCGCATCGGTCCGCTGTTCGTTCTGGCCTGCCGTCTTGTCCATGGGCATGGCTGCCTCCGCCGCCCACGCACCCATGGGCAGAAGCAACAGCGCGCCCAGGACCGCCCCTCGCGATCTCACCATCCTCATTCTCCCGTCCGGTTGGCCCGGAATAATTTGGCAAATTTTCCCGCCTGTGCGGGGCCCTCGGTTCTAGCAACAATCACACCATTTGCTGAAGCCAATTTTTATTCCTAACTAGATGAAATTATTTGGCTCAAGATCTAACTGCCGTTTCTCGCTGGAGCATATGATCCAAGCCGCTGGTTGATATGCTCCGATATCGCACATTTCCCTCCACCTTGCTCTTGCCTGTGCTCCGGCTTGACCAAGGTGCCAGGTGCGCCTTTCTCTTCAGCGTGTTGCAGTGTTGCTCGGACCGATCACAGACGCGATCGGGATCGATCTCCAGGGACCGATTGGCCCCCGGTTTAGCGGGCGCAGAGGCGGCCGTCAAGCATTAGATATGGGAGGTGGAATAACTGGGAGAGACGGCGTTTCAGCCGGCGGCGAGCTTGTCCTTGCGGGTCCAACGTGGCTTGGGCGCGCACTCGACGAAGTAGCCATGGGTGTGGAACAGGTGGAGGAAGCGCGATCGCAGCGAAGCCTCCAGCACCTTGATGCGCGCACGCGTGGTGTGCATCAGGTCGGCCGTTGCCTCCTGGGTCTTCTGCTCGATGAAGCGGTGGTGCACAAAGTCCGCTTCTTCCGGGTCCAGCTCGTTGAGAAAGCCTTTGAGAATGATCTGCAGCTCGCGCTGCTCGGCGATCTGCTCGGGATCGGCCTGGATCTGGCGCACCAGGCCGGGCGAGGTGCACTCGTCCTGCTCGGCGCGCGAGCCTTCCTCGAGCACGGTGAAGCGACGGTTGCGGTTGATCTCGCGCAGCAGCAGGTTGCGGGCAACCGTTTGCAGGTAGCGCGCGAATGGCCGCTCGCCGTCATAGGCCTTGCGGGTGCGCGCCTCGAAGGCGCGGGCAAAGGTCTCCTGCACCACCCAGTCGAGCTCGGCGCCGGTCGCGCTGCCGCCAAACCGACAGACGCGACCCTGGCTTTCGAACGTGAAGCCGGATTGCAGGTAGCGTCGAAGGCGAGGCGCGTAGAAGGCGAACACTTCCTCGAGCGCCCAGCTGTCGCCCTTGCGGAATGCTTTGAGCAGACCTCGATCTTTGACGAGGAGAGGCATTATCAAAACTCCCGGACCCGAGGGTCCAAAGGGTAACGACTGTGTGAGCACGTCGGCCGCGCGAATCAAGGCACTGACTCCAGCGAAGCCTTTGTTACCGTGCATATGCAATATCGCGGCAGGTTCTACAGAGTTGCGTGACGTAGATCAAGTTCGAGCAAAAACCAGGTGGGACCTGGTGGGAGAAGGTCCTACCAGTCCAATTTCATTGGTTTTTTGGACTTTTGTGAAATGACTCACACAAATGCATTTTCTTGGAGATCGAGGTGAAACAGATCTCGATCCGATCGATCGCTCTTTACTTCTTTACCCGATTGCCTCGAATTTTGGCGCGCGGTCAGCGTGCGAAGGTCAACTGATATGCCTGCAACAGGCCGGTCTGGCCGGTGTAGCGGTCCGTGATGCGCAGGACCCAGTTGCCCAGGGTCGAGCCGCTGACGGTGAGCCGGGTGTCGATTATCAGCGGATTGGGGCAGCTGCCCGAAGCACAGCTGTCTCCGCTGAAGAGCTGGCTCATGTTGCCAGCCGCCGGTATCAGCTGGACGACCAGGTCGTGGCTGTCGCTGTGCGAGATCGTGACGTAGACGTCGACGAACGGAGTGGCCGCGTTGTCGCGCGCGTAGATCAGCGTGTCGGTCGATCGAGCTGAGTTGTTGATCGCCGCGTCCTCGATGACCTTGGGCAGCCCCGCGGCCTGGTACGGGCCAGTGAATGCGCTGGCGTCGCGCGCGATGGCGTCGTGCAACAGAACGCCATCGGGCCGCACGCTGTCGGTGCCCATAGCGTCGACCACAGTGTCGACCGCTACCCGATCACGGACGGGCGAATCGGCAACCGCGCGGTCGGGCAGCGCGTGGTCGGGCAGCGCGTGGTCGTAGCGACCGGCATCGTGCACGACCACCTTGGCGTCGACCCCGGAGGGTTCGGGGCCACAGGCGAGCAGCGCGACTGCGCCAGCCAATGCGCTATATGTCGAGATTCGAAACATCAAGTGCGTTTTTCTCGATGAACTCGCGGCGTGGTTCGACCGCGTCGCCCATCAGGACGGTGAAGATCTCGTCGGCCTCGACCGTGTCGTCGACGCGCACCTGCAAGAAGGTGCGCGTGCTGGGGTCCATCGTGGTCTCCCACAGCTGGCCCGGGTTCATTTCGCCCAGCCCCTTGTAGCGCTGGATGGTCTGGCCTTTGCGCGCGCCCTCGAGCAACGCCTTGACCAGGTGATCGAAGGTGGCGAACTGGGTGGGCTCGCCCTTTTCAGCCGCGACCGTGAACGGCGGCCGGCCCAGACTGCGCATCCGCTCGTACAGGTGGTGCAACTCGGCCAGCTCGGGCGAGTCGACCAGCCGATGGTTGATCATGGTCTCGACCGGCGCACCGTTGTGGCGCGTCGTCAGCGCCACAAAGTAACCGCCATGCTCGGTGTCGGGCCGCAGCGCGCCCTCGACCGGCAGCACCTCCGGGTAATGCTGCTCGAGGAAATCGCCGGTCGACTCGATCGCCTCCTTGAGCGCGTCGGCGTCCTTGAGCATGGGCGTGGTGACCTTGGCCCCGCGCACCAGGGCATCGACCACGCGCGGGTCGCGCCGCTTGCGCATGCGCTGCAACAGCTTTTGGTAGGACAGGTAGGCCTGCGCGGCGCCCTTGATCGCAGCCGGAGTCAGCGGCGCGCTCGCGCCATTTCCGCCGTCGGCCCGGACCTCGACCGAGCCGGTGGCCAGGTCGAGCAGGTAGTTCTCGAGCGCCGGATCGTCCTTGAGGTAGTTCTCGCGCTTGCCCTTGCTGATCTTGTAGAGCGGCGGCTGCGCGATGTAGAGGTAGCCGCGCTCGACCAGGCCGCGCATCTGCCGGTAGAAGAAGGTCAGCAGCAGCGTCCGGATGTGGCTACCGTCGACGTCGGCGTCGGTCATGATCACGATCTTGTGGTAGCGCGCCTTCTGCGGATCGAACTCGTCGGTGCCGATGCCGGTGCCGAGCGCGGTGATCAGCGTGATGATGCCCTCGCTCGACAGCATCTTGTCGAAGCGCGCCTTCTCGACGTTGAGGATCTTGCCGCGCAGCGGCAGCACGGCCTGGTAGTGGCGGTCGCGGCCACTCTTGGCCGAGCCGCCGGCCGAATCGCCCTCGACGATGAACAGCTCGGACAGCGCCGGATCGCGCTCCTGGCAGTCGGCCAGCTTGCCCGGCAGCGAGGCGCCCTCGAGCACGCCCTTGCGCCGGGTCAGCTCGCGCGCCTTGCGCGCTGCCTCGCGCGCCCGCGCCGCATCGACCACCTTTTGCGCGATGCCGCGCGCATCGCCCGGATGCTCCTCGAGATACGCGGCCAGCTCTTCGTTGACGATGCTCTCGACCACGCCCTTGACGTCGGAACTGACCAGTTTTTCTTTGGTCTGCGAGTTGAACTTGGGGTCAGGCAGCTTGACACTGAGGACGGCGGTCAGCCCCTCGCGCGCGTCTTCACCCATCAGCGGCACCTTGTTGGTCTTGCCGAAACTCTGGGCCGCGATGTAGTTGTTGATGGTGCGCGTCAGCGCCGCGCGAAAGCCGGCCAGGTGGGTGCCGCCGTCGGTGTTCTTGATGTTGTTGGTGAAGCAGAACACCTGCTCCTGGTAGCTGTCGTTCCACTGGATCGCCACCTCGCACTCGCACTCGGGGCCGCCATCGGTCAGTGGCCGCACGCCCTTGAACGAGATCGGTGCCGGGTGCAGCACGGTCTTGTTGCGGTTGAGGTGCGCAACGAACTCGCGCATGCCGTCGTCGTACTTGAACTGGTGGCTCTTGCCGCTGCGCTCGTCGACCAGCTCGATCGAGAGCCCCTTGTTGAGAAAGGCCTGCTCGCGCAGCCGGCCGGCCAGGATGTCGAAGTTGAACTCGGTGTTGGTGAAGATGGTGAGGTCGGGCTTGAAGCGGACGCTGGTGCCGCGGCCGGTGCTCTCGCCGACCATGGCGAGCGCCGCCTCGGGATCGCCGCGCACGTAGCTCTGCCGGTACAGCTTGCCGTTGCGCTGGACCTCGAGGATCAGCTTCTCGGACAGCGCATTGACGACGGAAACGCCGACGCCGTGCAGGCCGCCCGACACCTTGTAGCTCGAGGTGTCGAACTTGCCGCCCGAGTGCAGCGAGCACATGATCACTTCGGCCGCGCTGACGCCCTTTTCGTGCATGTCGACCGGGACGCCCCGGCCGTTGTCGGTGACCGTGCAGCTGCCGTCGACGTGCAGCACCACGCCGACGTGGTCGCAATATCCGGCCAGCGCCTCGTCGACCGCGTTGTCGACGACCTCGTAGACCATGTGATGCAGACCGCTGCCGTCGTCGGTGTCGCCGATGTACATACCCGGGCGCTTGCGCACCGCGGTCAACCCCTCGAGGACCTGGATCGAACTTGCATCGTAGGTGCCGGCCACCGGTTCACTCGCCGGCGGGTGTCCCGTGTCGCTGCCGTTGGCCACCTGCGTGTCCTGTCTGCCGCCGCTTCTCGCGCCAGCCGTATCCGCCCGGCGCACGCCGACGGACCCCCGATCTGAGCTGATTTTTTAGCACGAAAACGCACCTGCAACAAGGTGCATTAGTGTTGCGATTACGGTCTGTTGCAGGCTTTTTTCGAGGTCACGGGCAGGACTGCTCGAAACTGTCCGGAAATCGAACGAGAGCCGGTCGCCGATCAGCGGTTGCGCCAGTTGCGACCGCCACCACCGCCGCGCTCGTTGCCACCGCCGCGCTCGTTGCCACCGCCGCGGCCACCGCGATTGCCGCCGCTGGCGTTGCCCTGATCCATGTTGCGCACGTACTCGATGAACGCGGCCTTGTCCTCCATCACGTGCTGATAGCGATCGCGGCTCATGCCGCGTTTGCCGCGGTCGGGATCGTTGTCGCGCCGATCGCGCGCCGGCCGATCGTCAGCCGGCCGGTCCGAGCGGAAGCCGCGGTTACGCGCCTCGACGCCCCGCGCCAGCATCTCGACGCACAGCTTTTCGACCGCCAGCCGCTCGCGCCGCGCTGCCACCGCCAGATCGCGGTGCAACGAGCGGCTGATCTCCAGCTCGAGGTGACCCGAGTAGTCGACTGGCCGCTCGAAGTCGAACGGTTTGGGCAACGTCTCGCCCTTGACCGCAAAGGCCGCGATCTTGGACTCGAGCATGGCTTCGCCCTCGCTCAGCGCCTCGGCCCGGGTCGCCCCGGACACTTCGAGGTCGCCGAGCTCGTCGCAGCGCACGCCGTAGCGGCGCTTCTCGACGTCGTAGTAGACGCCAAGTCGAAACGCCACGTCGTACGGCACGTCGGCCCGCTGGTCGACCGCGGGCGCGGCTGCCGGTGTGCCGTCTTCCCCCGTCGGGGACTTCCCAGGGTCGTCGACAGCAGCGGTGGCCTCGCTTGCCTTGTCGATGTTGTCGTCGGAGTTCTGGTCGCTCATGCAGTGCTCCCTTGTTCGGGGCGCCGGCGTGTCAACGTGCGCCCCTCGATCTGAAAGTCCTCGGCCACCGCGTCGGGTAACTTGTCGAGATCGCGATCGGCCTCGAGCCGCAACTTGTCGATCGCTTCAGCCGCGCGCCGCTGTACGCGCGCGCTCATGGTGTCGTCGTAGGCCAGGGCAAACAGCTGGTCCTTGACCGCGCCCTCCTTGCCATCCTCGAACACCTCGACCGCCTTGCAGATGACGTCGTCCGAGTGGTCGTGCAGGTAGGGCACGATCGCCTCGACCAGCGCCGGGGTCAGCGTGCGCTTTCCGAGATTGTCGATCAGCTCGAGCTTGCCCTTGTCGCGCCGGTAGTCATCGGGTGCGCGCACCTTGAGCGCCTCGACCAGGAACGCCGTCATGTCGTCGCTGCCCAGCACCTTTTCGAGCGCGCGCAGCGGGTAGTTGACGTTGTCGTCCTTGAGCACGAACTCGCGCACCGCCGGCACCGCCGGCGGACCGAGGCCGGCCAGCGTGTCGACCAGCCAGTGCTTTTCTTCCTCGTCCCAGTGGGCGCTGTTGGCGACCACGGTGAAGCGTTTGCACAGCGCGAAGAAGGCCTCGTGGGTGCCGAGGTTGATCAGCGCGTCCATCGCGCCGCGCCGGTACTCGGGTTGCGCGTAGGTCTGCTTGATCTTCTTGAGCTGGCGCTCGATCTGTTCCTCGACCGTTCCGCCAATGCCTAAGAAGCCGAAGAGTCCCATGGCGCGAACTTATAACCGCGCGCTGCTGGAGCGTCAACGCGCGGACCGGCCGGGCCGCGAAAATCTGTTGAGCGATTCGCTCCTTTTCGACCAGCGAGGTGGCTCAAATGCGCCAGCCGGACGCGGCGCGAGCGGCGGCACCTGTTGTTATGGGCGCGGTTCGTGATCCAGGGCGCTGCGCGAGTTGGTTTGCATTTTGCTTTGGTGGGCTGCCGCAGTCGTCCGCAGGGGCACGCGATGAAAAAGCAGATCACGATCGGTAGGGTCCGTTGCGCGCTGCTCGGTTTGCTGCTGGCGCTGGCCAACACCGGCTGCGGCCCGCAAGACCTGCTCGCCGACGCCACGGCAGAGGACGCCGAGCTGGTGATCTACCTCGGTGGCACGCTCGTGCACATGCAACGTCGCTCTGCCGTCGTCACCGTGCCGCCGCAGCCGGTCTCGATCCGCGGCAAGAGCGTGCAGCCATCGCTGGTGCTCAGGCCCGCCTCCGACTTGCCATTCGACCCGCAGCAGCTGCCGGTGTTTCCGCGCTCGCTGGTGATCGTGACCACCGACGAGCTGGCGCGCCAGAGCGCGTTGCTGCCCGAGTACGTGCGCTGGAAACAAGCCAGCGGCTGGCGCGTCGTGGTCGGCACCGAGGCGGCGTGGAACAAGCCGACCGACCAGGACGGCGACGATCGGCCGGCGCGCATCCGCGCCTGGCTCAAGCAGCTCTACGCCAAGGCGCGGCCTGGCTACCTGCTGCTGATCGGCGATCCCACGCCCAACCGGCGCGGCGTGCCGATGCGGACCACCGAGCCGCTGGCCGAGCTGCTGCCCTACTATCCGCCGACGCTGGCGGAGCTGCTGGCGCACGTGCCGACCGATCAGTACTACGCCGATCTCGAGTCGAGCTGGGATTGCGACGGCGACGGCCTGTTTGGCGAGCAGCCCGACGACATGGGCGACGGCTGCGCCGACTTCGGGCCCGAGCTGATCGTGGGTCGCATCCCGGTCTACGCCGGCGCGGCCGAGCTGGACGCGATCCTGCGCTACACCCTGGACCAGGAGCAGGCGCTCGATCGCAGCGCCCGCGACCGCGCACTGTTCGCCGGCGCGTTTGGCGGCTTTCAGGGCCAGGACAGTCCGGGCGGCGACGGCTCGACCTACCCCAGCAACGAGGACCTCGGCGTTTTTCTACAGCGCACAGCCGACGCGCTGCCGCTGACCAAGGGGCTGCAGGCCGTGCGGCTGTTCGAGGAGGACGGCGTGGTGACGTCGAGCCTGCCGCACGAGCAGCCGCTGACCCGCAGGGCGCTGATCGATGCCTGGAAACAGGGCGCGGGCACCGTGGCCTGGGGCGGCCACGGCGGCAACGACGGCGCCTATCGCACGGTCTGGCTTTTCGACAACAACGACAACCAGCGCGCCGACTACGACGAGGTCGACATGCCGGCGTTCATCATGAGCGTCGATGCCGAGGAGCTGGTCGGTGCGCCGGGCGCGTTCGTGCACATGATGTCGTGCGACAACGGCTATCCCGAGGATGCCAACAATCTGGGCAACGCGCTGCTTGGCCGCGGTGCGCTTGCCACCGCCAGCGCCAGCCGCGCCGCGGTCGGCGAGGGCGGCGCTGGCTGGCAGCCGCGGCCCGAGCTGGCCAGCGCCACCGACGCCTCGTACTACTTCGTGCTGGCGGCGCAGAACGGACTGGCGGTCGGCGACGCGCTGGCGTTGACCAAGTGGGCACTGCCGGGCGACGGCTGGAACGCGTACGAGCAGCCGGGCAGCGGCCCGCACGGCCAGGATTCGGGGTTCGACCTCAACGCCTACGCCTGGCTGACCAAGCTCGAGTACAACCTGTACGGCGACCCGACGCTGCGCATCGAGCGCTGCGTCCACGACGCCGAATGCGACGACGGATTGCCCTGCAACGGCCGCGAGGAGTGCCGCGCCGGCCAGTGCGTGCACGTCGATCCGGTGGTCTGTCCGACGGCCGGCGAAGCGCCGTGCCAGGGAAACGCCTGCGACAACGCCAGTGGCCGCTGCGCATTGCTGCCGATCGTCGACGGCATGCCGTGCAACGACGGCGCCTGGTGCACGGTCAGCGATACCTGCCAGGCCGGAGCCTGCGTCGGCAGCAGCCGCAGCTGCGCCGCGCACCCGGGCTACCAGTCGAGCTGCGACGAGCAACGCGACGAGTGCACGCTGGCCGCACTGTCGACCGACGCACCAGACGCGGACTCGACGACTGATACCGACGCCATCGCCTGCCGCAGCCAGCCGCCAGCGAGCGGCGGGCTGTGGCTGTGGACCACCACACTGGTCATCGCCGCGCGCGCTGCGCGCTGCCGCCGGTGCACAAGGGAGCAACCATGACGAGGGGAAACGGTGTTCGATATCTGGCGCTGCTCGGCTGCGGGCTGGCGCTGGCGACCGCGGCGCGCGCGCTGCAACTGCCGACCGCGGTCGGTTCGGTGACGTCGGAGACGACGCCGGTGACCATCTACTACGCGCGGGCCGAGAAGGCGGATGTGGCGGCCGCGCTGCTGCCGGCAGCCGAGCAAGCCTGGGCGACCCAGGTCGAGCAGCTGGGCTTCAGCGCGCCGTCGACGCTGGACGACAACCTGCAGCCGATGCCGGGCATGCGCTTCTACCTGGTGCAGAGCAGCAGTTTTGCCGGCCACGCGCTGCCGGTGGCCGACCTGCCGGACACGCCGCAGACCGATTGCGCGTCGATCACGCTGATCGCCGACAATCTGCCGCTGAGCTACCTGGCCACCGTGGTCGAGCACGAGTTCAACCACGCCGTGGTGATGGCGACCGACTGCATCGAAGGATTCTTCGCGCTCGAAATGACGGCGGTCGCGGTCACCACGCTGTTGCACCCGAATGACGACTTCCTCGGCTCGGTGTTGCCCGACTTCCAGCAGCATCCCGACTACGCCATCTACAGCGTGACCGGCAGCAACTACTTCCACTTCGGCTCGGCGCTGTTCGGGCTGTTCCTCGACCAGCGCTACGGCGCCAGCGACGGCCAGCTGCTGGCGCAGGTCTGGTCGCGCGCTGCGCAGCCAGGCACGGTGATGGTGTCGAGCCAGGGCTACGCGACGTCGAGCGCGAACAATGTCCCCAATCTGCTGGACGCCATCGGCAGCGTGCTCGCCGACCAGGGCAGCACGCTCGAGCAGGCGCTGGCCGAGTTTGCCAGCTTCCGCTTCTTCGTTGGCAGCCTCGACGACGGCCACCACCTTGCAGGCGCCAACCGCTGGACCGGGGCCGAGCCACGCTTCGACGCGCGCTACGGCATCGACCAGCTACCGCAGTGGGACACCACGCCAGGTGCACCGCCACAGGACACCGGCGCCAGCTACATCGCGATCGACCTCGGCGGCAGCAACTCCGACCAGCGGCTGCGGTTGTCGCTGGCGACCGACCCGGGCGTGGCCTGGCACGCCAGCGCGATCGGGCTGGGCCCAGACGGCGCCAGCGAGGTCGAGTTGCCGATCGACGTTGACGGCCACGGCAAGCTGACCGTGGATCAACTGGATCGGCTGGATCAGGTGGTGCTGGTGGTGGCCAACCTGGGCAATGGCAGCCACAGTGTCGATCGCAACACCGGCCTGGCCAGCAACTTCTCCTACTCGATCGAGTTGCTCGACTGCCCGGCCGTGACGCTGCTCGGCGCCACACCGGCTGCTCTGGAGCCGGGTCAGCGCGGGCGCGTGCGCATCGCCGCCAGCGACCTGCCCGAGCAGTCTTTTACGCTGCGCGTCTCGGGCGACGGGGTCAGCGTGGTCGACGCGGTGCGGCTGAGCTCGTCCCAGATCGAGGCCACGCTCGACGTCGTTGCTGGCGCGGCACTCGGTCCGCGCGACCTGATCCTCGACCTCGACTGCGGGGGCACCGCGATCGGCAGCGGTCTGCTCGAGATCCAGGAGGCCAACCTGGGCTGCAGCGCGCTGGCGAGTGGCGACCATCCCGGCGCGCTCGCGCTCCTGGTGTCGCTGCTGCTGCTGCGCTGCCGCAAGCGCGCGCCGCGTTGAGTTGCAGCCGGCCATCACCTCCCTCCATACTCGGGCATGCCACTGCTGGGTGCCGACCTGCTTCTCGACGACGGCCCGATCGCGGCCCTGCTCGCGGGCTACGAGAGCCGACCGGCGCAGCTCGAGATGGCGCGCGCAGTCGATGCCGCGCTCGGCACAGGTGGCAGCCGGTTGCTGGTCGAGGCTGGCACCGGCGTCGGCAAGAGCCTGGCCTACCTGGCGCCAGCCATGGTGTGCGGTCAGCGCGTGGTGGTCGCCACCGGCACGCTGGCGCTGCAGGAGCAGCTGGCCCGCGACGACGCGCCGCTGGTCGCGGCCGCACTGACAAAGATGGGCGTTCCGCCGCCACGTATCGAGGTCGTCAAGGGCCGTCACAACTATCTGTGCCTGTTGCGCCATCAGCGCCGCGCCGTCGCTCCCGAGCTGCCGCAGCTGTCCGCCCACGACGCCATGGAGCGGATCGACGACTGGCTGGCAAGCACCGGCACCGGCGATCGCGCTGAGCTGACCGGCTTGCCCGATGACTGGCCGCTGTGGCGCGAGCTCGACGCCGGCGCCGAGACCTGCGTTGGCACCAGCTGCCCGCGCTGGCGCGACTGCTTCGTGGTGCGACTGCGCGAACGGGCGCGCGACGCCGACCTGATCATCACCAATCACCACTTGCTGATGGCCGACGAGGCGCTGCGACTGCAGCAGCGCTTTGGCGACATCCCGGACAGCGCCGAGCTGTTGCCAGATCACGCTGCGTTGATCGTTGACGAGGCGCACGGTCTGTACGCCGTGGCGACCGATGCCTTCAGCGCCAGCCTGTCGTCGACCCAGGTCGAGCGGCTGGCCCGCGATTGCCACGGCGCCGTGAACGAGCTGCCGCAGCACGCAGCGACCGAGATCGAGCAGGCTGCGGCGCGAGCCGAAAGCAGCGCGCTGGCCGCGCTGGCCATCCTCGGGCGCGCCGGAGGCGAAGAGAGACAGGCGCTGCCGATCGACCAGCTGGGCGAGCGCGACCAGCGCACGATCTGGCAGGCGCTCGACGAGCTGCACGCGCTGGGCGGCGCGCTCGAGCGAAGCGGTCTCGAGCCGGCCATGGCGCGCGCGCTCACCTTGCGCAGCCAGCGGCTGGGCCGCGCCCTGGACTTCATCGCCGGCGGCCAGGACCCGGGCTACGTTTACTATGCCGAGGCGCGGTCGCGTGGCGTGCGGCTGGTGGCAGCGCCGGTCGACGTGGCGCAACCGCTGGCCGAGACTCTGTTCCGGCCGGAGCGCAGCGTCGTGCTCACCTCGGCCACGCTTTGCACCGACCGCGGCTTTGCACCGTTGCGCCAGATGATCGGTCTCGCCGCAAGCGAGCCGACCATCGAGTTGCAGCTGCCGTCGCCGTTCCCGTTTGCCGAGCTGGTGCGTATCTACCTGCCAGCCAATCCGATAATCCCGGACAGTCCCAGCCACGTCGAGCGGCTGAGCGACGAACTGCTCGGCCTGTGCCAAGCGGCTGGCGGCGGCGCGTTCTTGCTGTTCACCAGCTACCGCGTGCTCGATGAGGTGTTTGCCCGGATCGCGCCGCAGCTACCGTTTCTGACGCTGCGCCACGGCGACGCACCGCGCCGCGTGCTACTCGAGCGCTTTCGCGCCGACGGCAATGCCGTGCTGTTCGGGACCCACTCGTTCTGGGAGGGCGTCGACGTGCGCGGACCGGCATTGCGGCTGGTCGCAGTCGACCGGTTGCCGTTCAGCTCGCCCAAGGACCCGTTGTTCGCCGCGCGCCAGCGACTGCTGGAGGAGCGCGGCGAGCAGCCGTTCACCGCGCTGGCGTTGCCGCAGGCCATGCTCGAGCTCAAGCAAGGGGTCGGCCGGCTGGTGCGCTCGTCGACCGATCGCGGTGTGATTGCGATCCTCGACGGCCGCATGGTCACCCGTGGCTACGGTCGGCGTTTCTTCGCGGCCCTGCCCGAAGCACCGGTGGTGCGGGCGCTCGACCAGGTGGCAGCGTTCTTCGGCGGCGCTGTCGGCGCGCTCACGCCCGCAGATTGCGGCGATAGCGCTCACGCTGGTGATCGTTGCGCAGCACCGAGTAAGCGTCCTGCGCGACGCGGCCGATCTCGGCGACCGACTCGTTGATGGCGCGCTCGTCGGCGCAGCGCAGCCGTATCCGATCGAGTTCCTCGAGCAGCTGCCCGACCGCGGTCTCGATCTCGTAGCCGGTGGCGGTGCGGGGCAGTCCGAGAAAATCGAAGTAGTTGGCCTCTCGCGCCAGCCGCAACCGCTCGGCCAGCCGCCCGCGGTCGATCGCCTGCTCGTGCTCGGCCGCCAGCGCACGATCGGCGTCGACGATGTCGACCCCGCGCGCCGCCACCTCGTGCGCGCCACACGCGATCGCGATCAACGCCGTGCGGTAGGCGATTGTCTCCTCGACGCCGGCGGCCAGGATCAGATCCTCGAGCGTGCGCACGCCGTCGAGCAGATCGGCGGCGCGCTGTTCCTCGGGCCGCAGCTGCATCGCCGCCAGCCGGTCCAGGTCGACCGGCGCCAGCAGCGTGGCCGGGCCACCCACCGCGTGCAGCAATCGGTCGACGTCGTACTTGCGGCGCACGCCCTCGGCCACCAGCGCGCCAGCGCTCACCGCCAGCACCACCCGGTCCACCTCGGGCACGTGCTCGCGCAGGTAGCGAAAGGAGGCCTGCGGCCACTCAAGCAGCGTCAGGTAGGCGTCTGCCAAATGCTCGCGCACCGCATCGAACAGCTCGCGCGTCTTGAGCACGCCCTCCTCGAGCAGCGCCGCCCCGAGCTGACGGGCGCTCTCGAGCTGCTTGGCGCGAGCCAGCGCGTGCTGCTCGCGGGTGAGCAGGCCGCGCCGCAGCAAGAACTCGGCAAACTGGTCGTGGCGCAGGTTGCTGCGCACGTGCACAGGCTCGCCTGCTTCAAAATAGAACGTGCGCACGGCGCGGCCGCTCTCCAGCACGAAGTCGACCCGGCCGGTGACGCGCTGGAGGTGAATCTCGGCCAGCAGCGTCGGCAGCTGAGCGTCGTCGAGGGCGCCCTCCTCCGGTTGCAGCGGCACGAACTCGAGCGGTGCCAGCGACGGCAGCTCGGGCGCCGCACTGACTTCTCTGGCGCCGACCCAGCTGGGAGACCCCGCTGCGACTGCGCTCAGACTTGGCCGGTCGTCGCGCACCACCGGCAGCGGCTCCAGGCGCGCTGCGGCGAGCTGCGGTTCGGGACGCGTGAATGCTGGCGCGGGCGCGCTGGGTGGCGCCGCTGACGACGGCCGGTCGTCGCTGCGCCGCTGTTCCTGGCGACCCGAGAACCACTGGCGGGCCCGTTCCTCGCGCCGCTGGCGTTCGCCCGCGCCCTGCCGCAGCCGCTCGGCTCCGGCCTCGCGTCGTCGCGTCGCCTCGGACTGCTGCTGGGCAATCGCCTGATCGGCCTGCCGCAACTGCTCGGTCGCCTGCTGCAGCGCGTCCTCCTGCTGTCGCAGCCCGGCCTCGCGCTGCGCCAGCGTCTGCTCGATCGCGTGTAGGGCATCGGTGTGGCGCTGCACCTCGTCATCCAGCCGCTGCAACTCGGCCGCCGCCTGCTGCTGCTCCTGCTCGGCGCGCTGCTGCCGCTCGAGCGCGCTCTGCCGACCCACCTCTTCCAGCCGCTCGAATTCCGCACGCTGGGCCGCGACCGCCCGCTCGAGCTCGGCCAGCTCCTCGCCGCGCTGTGCCTGTTCCAGCGCGGCAGCCTGTACCGCTTGCGCCGCTTGCTCCTGCGCCTCTTGCAGCTGCGCCGCCTCGACCACGCGCTGGCTGTGCGCCGCGTCAAGCTGTTGCAGATCCTGCTCGCGCAGCGAGATCACCGCGGTCAGCTGCTGCAGCTCGTTCTCGCGCTCTTGCAACGCAGCGGCCAGCTTGCGGCCCTCGGCGTCGGCCAGTGCCCGGCCCTGCTCGTCCAGCAATTGCAGCTCGCTGGCGCGCCGCCGCGACTCCGCCTCGATCTTTGCCAGCTCATCCTGCTGCTGCGCGGTCGCTGTCGACAGCTGCTCCAGTACGGCCCGCCGCTCGCGTAGTGCCGCGTCGGCAGTCGCCAGCTCGGCCGTTCGCTCGGTTGCCGCCGTCTCCAGCAGCGCGCGCTCGGCCAGGCGTTGCTGCACGTCGGCTTCGGCGGCGGTCAGTTCGTGCCGGCGTTCGACCAGCTGCGCCTCCAGGCCGGCTATCTCGTCAGCACTCTGATCGGCCTGGGCATCGAGCGCGGCCAGCTCGACCCGCCGCAGCTTGACACCCTCATCCAGCACGCTCAGCTCGGATGCCTGCTGCTTCAGGTCGCGGTCAAGCTGTGCCAGCATCTCGGCGCGCTGGGTGACCTCGGCCGCAATCGAATCGCGATCGGCCGTGCGCTGCCGCACCTCGATCTCGAGCTGCTGCGCAGTCGCCGCGGCCCGCTGCTTGGCGCCGGCCTCGAGTTGCTGCGCGCGCTCGTCGACCTGGCGCTGCACTGCGTCCTCGAGCTCGCGCGCCCGTGCCTCGGCCTTGCGTTGCGCCTCCTCTTCGAGCTCTTGTACGGTGGCCTCGGCCCGCTGGCGGCCAGTGGCCTCGATCTCCTGCGCCTTGGCCTCGGCCCGCTGCTGCGCCGCGCTCTCGATCTCCTGCGCTCGTGCGTCGGCACGCTGCTGCGCCGCGGACTCGATCTCTTGCACCTTGGCCTCGGCCTGCCGCTGCGCCTCGGACTCGATCTCCTGCGCCTTCGCCGCGGCCCGCTGCCGCGCCTCGGCCTCGATCTGCAGTGCCTGCTCCTCGGCCTGGCTCTTGGCGGCGGCCACGCTCTCACGCGCCGCGGACTCGCGCTGGGCCAGGCGATCGATCTCCAACCGGAGCGCCTCGGCCTCCTGCCGCTGGCGGGCGAACGCATCCGATTCGGACGCCACCGAGTCGCTACCAGCGGCGGCCACCTGCTCGGTGAGGCTCAGGTCGGGCAGCGTGACCTCGGAGAACATCGAAGTAGGCACAATCGTGGCGGGCGCCGCGTCGGTCGCCGGGGGAGTCGTGGCGTCGACCGGCGTTGCTGCAACAACCGCCGGCTCGACCGGCGGCTCGGCTGGCGGCTCGACTGGCGAAAGCTCGAGTGGCGGCAGTTCCGCCGCCGGCGCATCGGCCGTCCGCGGTTCGGTCCGGGCGGCGACCGATACCCGATCACCCGCGATCAACTCGTCGACCAGTGCCTCGAGCGCAGATCCGTTGGAGTGCCGCTGCGTCGAATGGGTGGCCTGCTGCAGTCGTTTCAGCCGTGAGATCAGATCGCTGGTCTCGACACTCGGTTCAGATGCGTCAGCAGAAACGTCGGTACCGGCCGCCTCGGCGGCGACGGCAGCCACGTCGTCGGTCGGCACCGGGCCGACCACGGTCGGCTCGCGATCGCTGGCTGGTCGCACGCGCGCCGGCACTGCTGCCAGGGCATCGTGCAACGCGTCGTCGATCGCGGCGTCGATCGCACTCAGGCTCGAGTCGCGCGGGAGATCCGGCGGGTCGTTGCTGAGCGCTGGCTCCGTGAGTTCCGGGACGGTCGCTGCCGGCACCTCGTCCGCCGCTCCCCCCAAGATCAGGTCGGCCGGAACCGCCTCGGTCGAGCCCCCGCCCAGGTAGGTGAGGACTCGGCTGACCACGCGCACCGCCTCGATCGGACGCCGGAAGAAGTAGTCCGCACCCGCGGCCAACGCGTCGGCCAGTGTCGCCACCGGTTCGCGGCCGGTACCGACCATGATCATCGGCACGACCGCGCCATCGGTCAGCGCCCGGATCGAGGTGCACAACTCCACCCCGGCCTCGGCCAGACCGCCCAGGTCGATGATCACCACCTGCGTCGGCTGCTCGCGAAAATGGGCGACCGCCAACGCGGGCGATCGCGCGATGCCAACGTCGGCGCCGGCCAGTTCGAGCGCCGTGGCCAGCACGCGGGCCACGTCGGGATCAGCGGTCACCACCAGGATATGCTTGGCTGCCATACCACCCGTCCAGCGCCGCATTGCCCGTTCGGCATCCTGCGGCAGCGCGCATTTGGCTCCGATCCTGGTTCATAGCACCAAAGCTGGATCCACATCAAAAACCAGCCGCGTCGTCGCGCCGCGCTGCTGCTCATGCGCGCGCTGCAGTGCGCCGAGCGCCAGCTGCAAGGTCGACGGATGCGGTGACTTGAGCAGCAGCTGAAATCGGTGCACCCCCTTCAGCCGCGCCAGTGGGGCCGGCGCCGGCCCCAGCAACTCGACCGCAGGCGGCAGGTGCGGTCCGGCGCGCCGCACCATGGCGAGCGCCGCCGCTTCGGTGGCGGCCTGGTCGGCGCCCTCGATGCGCACCGCGGCCAGCCGCCTGAACGGTGGGTAGTTGAGCAGCCGACGCTCGGCCAGTTCTTGCTCGGCGAATGCCCGGTAGTCGTTGGCCGCTGCTGCCGCGATCGCCGGGTGGTCGACGTCGAAGGCCTGGATGATGACGCGCCCCGGCTGGGTGCCACGACCGGCGCGGCCGGACACCTGCGCCAGCAGCTGCACGGTGCGCTCGGCGGCGCGAAAATCGGCCAGCGCCAGCGAGGTGTCGGCGACGACCACGCCGACCAGGGTCACCCGCGGATAGTCGTGCCCCTTGGCCAGCATCTGGGTACCGACCAGCACGTCGATCTGGTGATCGGCAAAACGGCGCAGCAGCTGCACCAGCTCGCCGCGCCGGCGCACCGCGTCGCGGTCGAGGCGCGCCAGTCGCGCCGCCGGGAACAAATGCGCCACCTCGCCCTCGAGCCGCTCGCTGCCGACGCCAAACGGCACCACGCGCACACCGCCGCACCGCTCGCAGCGCTCGGGCACGGCCGCCCGATGATTGCAGTAGTGGCAGAGCAGCGTGTTGGCCCGGCGGTGCAGCGTCAGGGTGACGCTACAGTTGGGGCAACCCACGCGCTGACCGCAGTCGAGGCAGAGCACAAAATGGGCAAAGCCGCGCCGATTGAGCAGCAGGATGGCCTGCTCCTCGCGCGCCAGCGTCTGCTCGAGTGCCGTGCGCAGCGGCGGCGTCAGGATCTCGATCGCAGCGTCGCCGTTGGGTCGCCGGTCGCGCGCCGTGGCCCGGATCGGTACCACCTCGATGGTGGGCAACGCCGCGCCACCGACGCGCTCGGGCAGCTGCAGCAGCCGCGTGTGGCCGGCGACTGCGCGTTGCCAGCTCTCCAGGCTGGGCGTGGCCGATCCCAGCAGCGCCGGACAGCCAAGCGTACGCGCCCGGTACAGCGCCAGATCGCGCGCGTGGTAGCGCGGCGAATCCTCCTGCTTGTAGCTGGGCTCGTGCTCCTCGTCGACGACGATCAGGCCGAGATCGCGCACCGGCGCGAACACCGCCGAGCGCACACCGACTGCGCAGCGTGCCTCGCCGCGCCACAACCGCAACCAGCGCTGCTGACGCTCGCCGCGCGCCAACCCCGAATGCAACACCTCGACCGCCGTGCCCAGCCGCTGCTGAAAGCGGCCGACCAGCTGCGGAGTCAGCGCGATTTCGGGCACCAGCACCAGCGCGCCGCGGCCCGCGGCCAGCGCGGCCTGGGCCGCCGCCAGGTAGACCTCGGTCTTGCCCGACGCGGTCACGCCGAACAGCAAAAACGACTCGAAGCGCGCCCCACTGATCGCCGCGCTCACCGCCTCGATCGCCGCCCGCTGCGCCGCGGTCCAGACCACGACGCCAGCGCCGTCGAGGCCAGCCGGCTGGTCCAGCGGCATTGGCTCCAGCGACGACGGCAGCGGCGTGCGCTCGGCGATCAGCCCCTGTTGCAGCAGGTGCCCCAGCACCAGCGGGCTGCTGCCCGCGGCCAGCAACCCGCGGCGCGTGCGCGGCCCCTTTTCGAGAGCGCGCAGAAGCTTGAGCTCGCGCGGCTTGAGATCGGCGAGCAGCGCCGCCGCCAGTAACTTGCGACCGTCTGCGGTCAGCCGCAGCCGCGGCCCGGGCAACGCACCCAGGCCGGGCGGCAGCGCGGCGTTGACCAGTTCGCCCGGTGGGGCGCGGTAGTAGCTGGCAGCAAACTCGATCAGCGCCAGCACGTCCGGCGGCAGCAGCGGCGCCGGATCGAGCACGGCGGTCAGCGATCGCAAGCCGGGTGGCGCCTCGCCACGATGCGGACCGAGCACGATGCCACTGCTGCGACGGTGGCCGAGCGGCACCCGCACCCGCACCCCGGCAGCCGGCACTGGCAGGTCGGCTGGTACCGCGTAGGTGAGCGCACAGGCCACCGGCGCGTCGACCGCGACGCGCACCAGATTGCTGCGCTCGGCCGACGCGGTTGCCGGCACGGGTTACTTCACCTTGAACAGGGTCGGCGCCAGCTTCGGGCTCAGCTCGAGGCCATCGACGATCGAACGCCGGGTCAGCGTGCCGTCGACGTAGACCTCGATCACCTCGGGGTACCAGCTGCCGGTTTTGGCACCGCCGTAGCCGAGCAGCCGCACGTCGACCAGCCGGTCGGCATTGCCGCTGTGCTCGCGGAAGACGAAACGCAGTGGAACGTAGCTGTCCTTGTCGAGGTAGACCTGCGGGCTCTTCTCATCCCACGGCTCGGCGCCGATCAGCACCGCGATGCGGCCGTCCCAGCGGGTCAACGCGCGCTTCTTGACGTCGATGCCGTAGCTGGTCAGGTCGGCCAGCAACCGCTCGCGGCCCGAGTCCTCGCTCTCGTCGTCGCAGGCGAAGAACTCGGCCATCAGATCGGCCAGCGGCGCCCGCAGCATCTTGGCCGCCTTGCCCGGCTCCTCCACCCGCAGCAGGGCGCCGTCGCGCAGCGTGACCAGCGTGCCATTGTCCAGCTTGAGCTCGGCGCGCATCTTCCACGGCGCCGCATAGTAGACGGTCTCTGGCAGGACGGTCGGCGAACCATTGTCGTACAGCGTGGTCTGCTGCGTCACCTTGATGCTGCGCAGCCCCTGCTCGACGCGCGATTCCACCAGCTTGTCCAGCAGGTTGACCGTCGCCGGGATGTACGCGGCGGCATCGACTCCGATCAACAGCGCGGCCGCCAGCACCACAATCCTCACGCGCTCTCCTCTGTCAGCGATCATCGAAGGCAGTACTATCAGCTTTTTGCGGGCACAGCATCCGTTGCGCAGCGCGTCCGATCACATTGGCGACGGCGTGCCCTCGGGCGAACCGGCCAGCGGCGGCCCCATGGCCCCCGGCGCACCCGGCATCATCGGCGGGCCACTCGGCGATTGGTAGGAGCCCGGCGTCGCCGTCGCCGACGGCGCTTGAAACAGGAAGAACTTGATGGCGACCCCGAACGTCCGGTCGTCAAAGCGCTCGAGCCGCTGCTGGTACGCCAGGTCGATGCCGAACCAGTCGAGCACGAAGCCGGTGCCAAAGGTGATCGCGCTCTGCTGGTGCACCTGGTCGTTCTCGTAGCCAAAGCGCAACGGGAACATCTGGAATAGGATGTACTCGGCGCCGCCGTGAAAGCCCATGCCCGGCGGCGACAGCGACTCCAGGTCGAGCGTCCAGTCGAAGGCCAGAGTCAGCCCTTCCATGCTCCAGGAGCCGGCCGCGGCCATGCTCATGGGCGCCTCGTTGCTGGTGATCGGCACCAGGTTGTAACCGACCAGAGCAAAGGCCAGCCCGAAGCCCGGGGTCAGGATCAGACCGACGTCGGCGGTCAGCGCGCTGACGAAGTTGCCGGCCACCGCCTGCGAGATGTTGAGGTACTTGAAGCCGGCGCCGGCGTTGAACAGGCCAGGCACGATCGGGTAGGCCAGCGCCAACGTGGCGCGATGCCCCTGCACCGCCTGGTCGCCCGGTTCGCGGTTCACGAAGGTGTAGCCGATGCCGACGCCGAGCGAATTGGTCACGCTGTCGACGACCGACAGATCGACCTCGTGCAAGGCGCGGTCGAGGTTGAACTGGTAGTGCAACTCGGGCGAGTAGCGCGGCACCGCGGTGATGCCGGCCGGGTTGTAGTAGAGCGCCTCGTTGCCGTTGGCGATCGAGCGGTAGGCCTCGCCCATGCCGAGCGGGCGCGTCCCGCGCAGGTCCTGCGCCTGCGCAGCATTGGCCGCACCCAGCGCCAGCGCGATCCAGATTGGCGACCAGCGGAGCCTCATGGCGCCAGTCTACTCCGGCCGGCCCCGTTCTCCAAAAAAGCTGCGATCACGGACGGCAGCGCGGGACTTGCGTGTGGTAGCTGTTGGAGGCAACGCCAGCGAGCCAGTTGGGAACTTCATCGCGAGGAACGATCCCGCTCTCGTCGATGTTGGTCATGTGGTAGGCCTGCTCGTTGTAGATGCGGCGGGTACCGACCCAGGCGCCCGCCGTGTTGGTGAAGGCGCGGATGCCCTTGGTGAGGCCCAGTAGCGGCTCGTTGAAGGCGACCAGCATCTCGGCCTGCAGGTCGTTGTTGATGTCGGCCACCACCGCCACCTCGGCGATCGTGCGCGACGCGCGGTCGGCCTCGTAGATCTTGGTGAATGAGTAGTTCGGCGCGGTGCCGGTCGTGCTGAACGCCCAGGCCTTGGTTTCGTCGGCGTAGACCACCTCGTAGCGGCCATCGCCCTCGAAGTCGAAGCCGCACGGACCAGCCATGCCGGTGCCGTCGTAGATATCGGCCGACCACAGGATTGTCCCGTCGCGATCGAACACTGAGATCGCGCTCTGGTTGGCGACCACGATCTCCGGCAGGCCGTCGCCGTCGAAGTCCGCCGCCGCCGGGATGGTGGTGATCGGTCCCGAGCACTGGTTGCCCTCGGTATTCTGGTCGTCGTCGGGCGGGTTGGGATTGGGGATGTTCCACGGCCCGGCCACGGTGGCGCCGGTCAGGCCGTTGAGCACGTACAGGCTGCCATTGCAGACCTCGCCGTCGTTGTTGTGCAGCACCACCTCGGGCGTGCCGTTGCCATCCAGGTCGACCGCAAACGAGGCGCCGTCGCCCAGGTCGTCGCGCGACCAGAGCACGCTGCCGTCGCCGCGGTAGACCGTGTTGCCGGCGATCAGCTCGAGCGAGCCCTGGTTGTCGAGGTTGACCGGGTAGGTCTGCGCGCCGTGGCCGTTGTTGCCGCGGCCGGCCTCGCCGCTCCACAGCCGGTGGCCGTTGCGGTCGAACACGGTGGTGGCGTAGACGATCTCCGGGAAGCCGTCGTGGTCCATGTCCGCGATGGAGACCGCGCCCGAGTCCTCGAGATCCTCCTTGACGCCGCGCCACTCCTCGCTCTGCCACTTGAAGGTGCCGTCGTGCTCGAAGGCGATCAGGTAGCCGTACTTGTACTTGCCAAAGGTCTTGCCCATGCCCGAGATCAGCTCCTCGCCCGGCAGCAGCAGCCACTTGACCGCCACGATCTCTGGCTTGTTGTCGCCGTCGATGTCGGCCACCGCCGGGATCGTTTCCGAGCTCGCGGCATAGGCCTCGGTGCCGATCGACAGGATCTCGCGGCCGTCGTCGCCCGAGACGACGCGCACGTAGCCGCGGATCGCGTCGTTGGCCTTGTCGATGCTGCCGCCCGAGATGTCGGTGTTGGCCCTGAACTCGGCCGCGTCGAACGAGGTGAAGATTACATCGGGCACGTCGTTGACGTCGATCAGCCCGTCGCCGTTGTCGTCGGTCATGTTGACCACCAGCGGCGAAGTCCAGACCTGGGTTGCCTGCGGTTCGATGGCCGAGGCCTCCCAGCTCCACAGGGTCTGCGGCGAGAACGACTGCGGCGGGATGCAGCGCGGCAGATCCGGCTCGACGCCATTGGCGACCACGCCAACCGAGTTCTGGGTACAGGCGTTGGACGACACCACGTCGACAGTGGCAGTGAAGGTGCCGACGTAGCCCGGGCCAAAGGTGACCTGGATCGCCAGCTGATCGCCCGGGCCGAGCACGACCGGGGTGTTGGCGCTGACCGCAAACGGCCCACCCGGCGTCGGCGTCGGCGTCATGGTCACGTCGTCAGCAAAGACCGCCTCGGTGCCGTAGTTGGTGCAGACGATGGTGCGGGTAGCCGCGACGTCGCTCTCGATCTCGCCCATATCGAGGTTGCGCGGCCGGCACACCAGCAGCGGCGGGCACATGGCACCTGCGTTTCCGCGCAACAGCACCACCGTGGTCGAGTCGTCGGGATCGTCCGAGATGACCTCGATCGCGCCGAAGTCGCCATCGGTGTCGGTCGGCGTGTAGCAGACCTGCACCGTGGCCGAGGTGCCCGGCTGCATGGCGCTAGGCAGACCGCCCGGCGGGGTGATGGTGAACGAGGTGTCGCTGCCCGACTGCAGCGCCACGCCGCGCAGCAGCAGCTCGCTGTTGCCGCAGTTGTCGATGGTCACGCTCTGGCACACCTGCTGCCGCGCCGTCACCACACCAAAGTCGACCAGCATCGGGTTGACGCAGATCGCCGGCGCTGAGGCATTGCCGTACAGCACAACGTCTACGTGCTGCTCGGGCGGCAGCGGGAACGTCATCGCGGCGGCCTTGAACACCACCCGCATGATGCCGTTCTTCTCGCCCGGCGACGCCGGCCTGAAGTCGACCACCTGGTCCATGGCACTGCCAGCCATGACCGGGCTGCCGATGATCGGGATCGAGAGCGCCTGGGCCGAAAAGTCAGCGCCGCCCTGGACGATGCTCACCGACTTGATGGTGCAGGTCTCGTCGCCGACGTTGGTCAGCGCCGTGGTCAGCGACGTGGTCTGCGACGTCGACGCAGTGCCAAAGTTGAGCACGGACGGGTCGGGTTCGATCAGGCAACCGCTGACCGGCGTGCTGTCGCCCTCGACGTTGATGTTGATGCTTGCCTCGTCCGGGTCGTCGCTCTGCAAGGTGAACACCGCGTTGAGCGTGGCCTCGCTGCTGGGCGTGAACTTGAGGGTCGCCGGCTCCGAGGCGCCGGCGGCCAGCGTGCGCTCGGGCGGCGCAGTGCCCGTCTCGAGCGTGAAATCGGACGAGCCGGCAGTGCGCCCGAACGACTGGATGGTGCAGGGCAGCCGGCCGCGGTTCTGGATCAACAGGTTGTAGCTGCGGGACTGCCCCTGCCGCACGTGGCCGAACGGTATCGTGCGCGGCATCGGCTGCAGATCGCACACCGGCGGCGTCACCGCGCGCGCCTTGAGCACCAAAAACGACTGCGGATTGACCGGTCCCACCGAGTTGACCTGCACCATGCCGGCGCTGGTTGCCTCGTCGTCAAAATCGGCTGGCGTGGCCGACTCGAAGCCGAAGCTGACCGTGATCGCGGCACCCGGCTCGAGCGGCGAGCTCGGCAGCGTGGGCGTGGTGTCGATCGAGAACGGCGGGAACGAACGCTGTGGCAGCACCGATTGGATCACCAGCGGCTTGGTACCGCAATTGGAAAGCTGCACATCTTTGCTGGCGTGGGTGTTGATGTTGACGTCGCCAAAGTCGATCACCGAAAAGTCCGCGCACAGCTTGGGCGCCGCTCCGCGCGCCGAAAGATAGACCTTGAGATCCTTTTCGCTGTCGTCCGGGTCGTTGCTCTGGATGCGCAGGATGGCGCAGTCCGCGCCGCCGTCGCGCGGCACGTAGACCAGGCTGAGCAGGACGCGGTCGCCCGGATTGATCTCTCCCGAGGGCGGCTGCACCTCGAACTCGCCCGACTGCCGCGGACAGCGCGCATCCAGCGGGTCGACCACCAGGCCATAGCCGCCGATGATCAGCGGCGCAGTGCCAACGTTGCCGATATCGATCTTCTTGACCAGCGAGGCGCCAGGTTCGACGTCGCCAAAGGCGATCTCGACGACCTGCTGGTCGTTGGTGACACCGGTGTCCGGGTTCTTGACCTCGATGTCCGGGGCCGGCACCTTGGACAACCCGGGGTCGCATTCGCAGCGTGCCAAGGTCAGACTCAGACCGAACAGGAGTGCCATGCCAGGACGAAGGTATGTTTTCACCGATCACCTCTCGGTCGGCGACGACCGCGAAACGCCAAATCTATACGAAAAAGTTCGCCGATGAAACCAACCGCCGCGACCGCCTAGCGTCCAGGCACCGGCTCGCCGATCAGCAGCATCACCTGCTCCTCCAGCTCGCGGGCGCGGCTGGCGTCGAAGCCGTGATGCACGAAGCGCACGCGCCCGGCACGGTCGAGCAGAAAACAGGCCGGGATCTGATACACCCCGAGCGCCGCGGCCGCCTGCTTCTTGCCGTCGTAGAGCACGTCGAACGGCAGGCTCCAGCGCCGGGCAAAGCTGCGCGCCGACTCGAGGTCGTCGTCGATGCTGACCGCGGCCACCGAAAAACCTTGTCCCTGCTGCCGCGCCAGGATGTCGGCGTAGTAGGGAAAAGCCAGCCGGCACGGCGCGCACCACGAGGCCCAGAAATCGACCAGCACCACGCGGCCGCGATAGCTGGCGAGCGTCGTCTCCTGGCCGTCCAGCGTCGCCAGCGGCACCTGCTGCGGCTCGACTGCGGCACCCGCCTGCTTGGGCGGGGTGACCAGCCCGGTCGGCGGACAGCAAGCGGTGGCCAGCGCGACCAGCGACAAAGCGCCGAGGACGCTGCGCAGCAGGAGTGGCAACGGGCGACGTTTCACGCCGTATGACATGCCAGAGCCAGCGCGGTCGCGCAAGCTGTAGCCGGCCTGCAGCCAGCGTGGCGTCGACATCCGGTTCTCTGGCATACTGCATGGCCGTTGCCTTGGGGGACATGCGTTGCCTGCCATGGACCTGACACTCGTCTTCGCTTTTGTTGTGGCCTTTGCCGTCGCCAGCGTCACCTCGCTGGGGGGCATCTCTGGTGCCTTCTTGCTGCTGCCATTTCAGGTGAGCGTGCTGGGAATTGCCGGCCCGGTGGTGACGCCGACCAATCACCTGTACAACGTCATCGCCATCCCATCCGGTGTCTATCGTTACTTTCGCGAGCAGCGTCTGCTCTGGCCACTGACGACGGTGATCATCGTCGGGACCGTGCCCGGCGTGGTCGTCGGTTCGCTCATCCGCATCTACCTGTTGCCCGACCCGCGCAACTTCAAGCTGTTCGTCGGTCTGGTGCTGCTGCTGATCGGCAGCCGCATGGTCGGCAAGTTGCGGCGGCGGACGCCCCCGCCACCGGCACCCAAGGATTTCGTCGTCGAGGTGACGCGTTTCGACCTGCGCCGGCTTGAGTATCGGTTCCAGGGCAATCAGCACGGTGCCCCGGTGCCGGCGCTGTTCGCGCTGACCGCGGTCATCGGCGTCATCGGCGGTGCCTACGGCGTGGGCGGCGGCGCCATCATCGCGCCTTTTCTGGTCTCGCTGTGGAACCTGCCCGTGCACACGATCGCCGGTGCCACCCTGCTCGGGACCTGCCTCACCTCGGTCGTCGGCGTGCTCTTCTTCCAGCTTGCGGGCAGCTTCAGCAGCGTGCCCCAGCTGTCGCCCAACTGGCTGCTCGGCCTGGCGCTTGGCGCCGGCGGCCTCTGCGGCATGTACGTGGGCGCGCGCCTGCAGCGCTTTCTGCCGGCGCGAGCGATCGAGGTGATGCTCGCGCTGGTCGTCAACGGACTGGGCGCGTCCTACGTCGTGGGTTTCTGGCTGCGCTGATCGTCGCTGGCTACGGCCAGCGCCGCCAGCAACTTCTGGTGAATGCCGCCGAATGCGCCGTTGGACATGCAGATGACGACGTCGTCGGGTCGCGCCTCGGCGACCACCGCGGCCACGATCGCGTCGACGCTCTCGTAGTATCGCGCCGGCTTGCCGCGTGCGGCGATCGCCGTCGTCAGCGCACTCTCGTCGAGCGACTGGTCCGCGGCCAGCTGCCCCTTGCGTCCCGAGCGCGCGATGATCACCTGGTCGGCCGCGTCGAATGCCAGCACGAAGTCGTCCTGAAAGACCCGCCGCGCCGAGGTGGCGCTGCGCGGTTCGAACAAGGCCCACAGTCGGCGGCCGGCAAAGCGCTGGCGCGCCCCGGCCAGGGTGACCCGGACCGCGGTCGGGTGGTGGGCAAAGTCGTCGACCACGGTGACACCGCGCGCGCTGCCGCGTACCTCGAGCCGGCGCTTGACGCCGCCGAACGCGGCAAAGCCGTGGGCGATGGCAGCATGGTCGAGCCCGAGGTGCTGGCAGACGGCGTACGCGGCCAGCGCGTTCTCGACGCCGTGGCCACCGGACAGCGCAACCTGGACCGGGCCAAGCGGGCGATCGCCGTCGCACACGGTCAAGCGCAACCCGGCCGCATCCTCGGCCACGTCGGTCGCAGTGAGCTGCTGACCCGGACCATAGGTGCGCACCCGGCAGCGCGCGCGGGCCGCCACCGCGGCCACTCGATCGTGGTGGGCGGCGCACACCAGCAGCCCGTCCTCCGGCACCAGCGCCACCAGTCGCTCGAACGCGCGCTCGACCGCGGCCAGGTCGGCGTAGATGTCGGCGTGGTCGAACTCGACGCTGGTGATGACCGCCGTGCGCGGCCGGTAATAGATGAACTTGGGCACCTTGTCCCAGTACACCGTGTCGTACTCGTCGCCCTCGACCACGAAGTGCGTACCAGCGCCAAGCCGGAACGACTCGCCGCCGTCCTGCGGCACGCCGCCGATCAGATAGCTCGGGTCGCGACCGGCGGCGCGCAGCGTGTGCGCGATCAGGGTCGAGGTTGTGGTCTTACCGTGGGTGCCGGCGACGACGACGCTGTGGCGCTGCTCCAGAAACAGCGCACCCAGCGCCTCGGGAAAGCTGGCCTGGTTGAGGCCTTCGCTGCGCGCGCGCGCGGCTTCGGGATTGGTCGCCTTGATCACATTGCCGACGACAACCAGGTCCGCCACCGGGTCCAGATTCTCGGCGCGGTAGCCCTGTGCGTACGAGATGCCCCAGGTTTGCAGCTGGTCGCTCATCGGCGGATAGACGTTCTCGTCGGAGCCGCGCACGGCGTAGCCGGCCGCGCGCAGCAGGCCCGCGAACGAACCCATCGCCGTACCACCGATGCCGACGAGGTAGATCGAAGAGACCTGGTCGAAGCGCGTCATGGTGCGTTCCTTGCCGGCGTCTCCGGTGCTGGCGCGCGCGCGAAGAAGACCGGCGCCGTCGCCACCTCGACGTCACCGCCGCGATAGAGCTCGGCGCGCACGAAGCCCACGCGCGCGGTCGGGACCGGGTACCTGAAGGCCGCGACCACATCGTTGCCGTCCACGGCCAGCCGCCTGACCGGTGCCACGGCCGCCTCGGTGTACAGCAACAGCTCGGCACCGCGGCCACCGACGGTGCGCAGTTGCACCACCACCGACTCGCCGGCGACGACCACCGGTTGCGCGGCGGTCAGCTCCTCGAGCTGGCCATCGGCGTCGGTGGTCAGGCCAATCTCGATCCGCGGCCGCGGCCGGGCCGCGAACACCAGCTGGGAATGGCCAGCGGCCAGCGCGCGCAGCAGCGCGGCCGGCGTGCGCTCGTCGACCTCCACCAGGTTGAACAAGCGCAAGTCACCTGCGCTGAGCAGGGCGCTGCTGCTGCCAATCGCGTACCAGCGTTGACCCTGCCGCAACCCAACGTGCCACTGCCCGCGATCGCAGGTCGAGTCGATCAGCGCCGGACCGCCGACCTCGACCGCGGTCACCAGCTCGGCCAGGCGCGCATCCGCCAGCAGCCTGGCGACGGCGGCGCGTTGTTGGCAGGGCCGGCGCAGCAGCGCGATGCCGCCCAGCGCGTGCACCCGCTCCAGCTCCGCGCGCCAGTCGGCCGCGGGTGCCGACGCCGCAGCACTGCTCGCGGTCGCGCCGTCGACGGACTCGACCAGCGTCAGGTCGATACCGTCGGCGGTCGTCCAGTCGTGCCCCGCCAACAACACCAGGTGAGCCTGGCGGGCGGCCTTCACCACTTCGACCTGAGACAGCAGCGTCCCGTCGACATCGATCACGATCGCGGCGTCGGCTCCGCGGGCAGCAGCCTGGTGGATGGCGCGCACCAGTCCGCGCAGGCGACAGCGCCGATCCGCGCACAGCGGCTGCCACTGCGGTTCGAGCCGTCCGACCAGCAACAACCAATGGGCAGCCCCGTCGCTCGCACCAAACCGGCCCGGGTTGGCGGCGGGCGCGGTCGCCAGGTAGTCGTTCGGCACCGTCGTGTCGAGCGTGGGCGCACAGCCGACGAACGCGGCGATGACGATGAGCGCGCGGATCATCGCGGCAGCAGGTTGAATGCGCCGTCCTCGACGCGGGTGATGCGGTTGCCGCTGTTCTCGCCCGCCTCGAACCCAAAGCGACCGAGCAGGGCCTCGCCGCTCTTGGCCAGGATCGCCAACATGCCGGAGTGGTCGGCCGAGGTCGCAAACGAGCCCGAGCCGTCCTCGACGAAGGCGTAGCCCGAGCCGTCCTCGTTGCCGTCCAGTGGCACGCAGATCGGAAAGCTCGACGTGCGCACCAGCTCCTCGACCAGCCGGCGGTCGCGGTCCTGCTTGATGTTGAGCGTGATCGGCCCGATCACCAGGTCGTTGGGAAAACCCAGGCGATAGCCGCCGCCGGTGGCGGTGACGGTCAGCGCGTCGCGCACGTAGCGTCCGCTGCCGGTTGGCAGCTCGGGCCGATCGAGACCGAGGCCGCAGTGATCGTCGCGCGTACCGTCGGGCCCACAGCCGAACACACACGCCGCGCTCAACGCCATTGCCAGCCAACGCATGCGCGGCATTCTAGCGCGTTGCGCGGTCGGTAAAATCCATTTTTCTGGTCAACCGCAGGCGTCGCGTCAGTCCAGGCGGCGCTGGCTGCGATAGGCGGCCAGCCGTTGCCGCGCCAGCTCGTTGTAGTTGGAGTCGCGCTCGATGCCAACCCAGCGCCGCTTGAAGACCTCGCACGCCACCAGTGTCGAGCCCGAACCCGAGAAGCAGTCCAGCACCAGCTCGCTCTCGTTGGTGCCGGCGAGCACCAGGCGCTCCATCAACGCCAGCGGTTTTTGCGCTGGATGCTTGCCGTGCTCGCGCTCGCGCTTGGGTGTCACCGGGATCTCCCAGAAGTTGCGCATCTGCTTGCCGTGGTTGAGCTCCTTCATCGCCTTGTAGTTGAAGGTCCAGTTCTTGGCGTGGTCGGTGTCGTTGTTGCACAACCACAGGATCTGCTCGGTCGACTCGGTGAACATGCGGCAGGTGATGTTGGGCTGCGCATTGGGCTTGGCCCAGACGATCGAGTTGACGATGCGCAGGTTCATGCGCTGCGCCACGGCGCCGATCAGGTAGATGTTGTGGTAGCTGCCAAAGATAAAGATGTTGCCGTTGGGCTTGACGACGCGCGCCACCTGCTCGAGCCAGTCGCGGGTGAACCCCTCGTAGCCCTGCAGGTCATAGCGGTCCCACTCCTCGGCCATGGTGACGTGTGACGAGAAGGCCCAGCTCAACCCCTTGCGCTTGGCCGCGATGTTGTACGGCGGGTCGGTGATGCAGGCGTGAAAGACGCCGTCCTCCCAGTTGCGCATGATCTCGAGCGTGTCGCCCTGGTAGATCTGGTTCCACAGCGGGATGACGCGCTCGGCCCCGCGGTGTTCGATGGGCCTGGGTTGCGGGATCGGCACCAGCGCGGACGGCGCCGTTGCCGCCGGTTGGGTGAAAAGCCGCTCGCTGCGCTGTGCTCCACTCTGCCGCGTCACGGGATGTCCTCGCGCCGGGTCTTCTGCTGCGACCCTGAGCCCATGTTAAGGGCGTTCGATCGCAACCACAAAAAATTGGCCGCCGCGGCAGCGATCGTCGTCGTCAGCCGCCCAGCCGGACGCCGGGCGTCAGCCGGGCACCGCGGGCAAATTCGCGCGCCGCCATTCGCTTCTTGCCGGCCAGCTGCAGCTCGTCGATCGCCAGCGCGCCCTCGCCGCAGGCCACGATCAACGTCGGGTCGACCGCGACCACACTGCCAGGTTCGCCGCTCATATCGCCGATCGGCCGCGCGCGCCAGACCTTGAGTGACGCACCCGCCAATGCAGTGAAAGCGCCCGGCCATGGGTCCATGGCGCGCACCCGCCGCGCCAGCTCGCTGGCCGGCCGCGCGAAGTCGAGCCGGCCGTCCTCCTTGCTGAGCAGCGGTGCCACGGTGACGCCGTGCTCTGCTTGCGGCTGCGCCACCAGCTCGCCCGCCGCGATCGCCGCCAGCGCCGGCGCGATGGCCTCGCCGCCCAGCCGCGCCAGCCGTTCGGAAAGGGTGCCGGCAGTGTCGTCGGGGTGGATCGCCTCGCGCAGCATGCGATAGACGCCACCGGTGTCGAGGCCCTCCTCCATGCGCATGATCGCGACGCCGGTCGCGTCGTCACCGGCCAGGATCGCGTGCTGGATCGGCGAGGCGCCACGCCAGCGCGGCAGCAACGAGGCGTGTACATTGACCGGCGCGCAGCGCGCGGCACTCAGCAACTCGGGCGGCAGGATCTTGCCGTAGGCAGCGACCACCACGAAGTCGGGCGCCAGCGCGCGCACGCGCGCCAAGAACTCGGCGCCGCGCGGACCACGGATGCGCTCGGGGCAGGCCACCTCAAGCCCGCATTGCAGGGCCGCCGATTTGGCCGGGCAGGCAGCCAACACGCGACCGCGACCGGCCGGCTTGTCTGGCTGGCAGACCACGAGCGCCACGTCGTGACCAGCCTCGACCAGCGCCGACAGCGTCGGCACCGCGAAGTCGGGGCTGCCCATGAAGACAATGCGCACTTTTGTATTGTGCGTGAGCGCGAGCTAGAACGGAATGTCGTCGTCGCTGATCGGCGGCGGCTCGTCCGAACCACTGGCGGTGCTGGCGCCGGCGCCGGCACCCTTACCGCCGAGGAACAGCACCTGATTGGCCACCACCTCGGTGGTGTAGCGCTTGTTGCCTTCCTTGTCTTCCCAGTTGCGCGTCTGCAGCCGGCCATCGACGTAGATCTGACGACCCTTCTGCAAGAACTCGCGGCAGTTCTCGGCGGTCTTGCCAAACGCAACCACCGTGACCCACTCGGTGCGGTCTTCCCACTCGCCGCTCTTGTTCTTGAACCGGTCGCTGCACGCCAGGCGCATGTTGGCCACCGCGGTACCGCCGCCGGTG
>Ga0315268_10000836_pt1 | contig 36065 bp, 31 predicted proteins | sample C1_top_MG_FD_204535 | JGI IMG/M metagenome (GOLD analysis project Ga0315268, IMG submission 204535) | Sediment microbial communities from Yellowstone Lake, YNP, Wyoming, USA - C1_top | ecosystem: Environmental > Aquatic > Freshwater > Lake > Sediment | place: USA: Wyoming | collected 2017-08-01
TTCTCCACCAGCACGTCGGCGTGGATGACCAACTTCTTCAGGATTTCCCGGCCCTCTTCCTTGGTGAGGTCCAGGGTGATGGACTGCTTGTTGCGGCATTCGTGCAGGAAGGTGCCGCCGCAGAGGTTGCCGTTGACGTTGTCTTTGAACATGTAGCGCTTGCGGCCGAAAGCGGCCAGTTTGCGGATGGGAGACCCTCCCGGGGGTTCCACCATGATGACGTTGGCCCCCAGCTCGCCGAAGTAGCCCCCGGCCTGCATGGTGTTGGTCTGCAAGCCGCCGTGGCCGCACTCCAGCACCCGGATTTTGCCCAGGGCTTCGGGTTTGGCCATCTCGTGCTTGGGATGGAGCCAGCCCTCAAAGATGGTGGAGATTTCCCGGGACGCCTCGGTGCAGATCTTGGGATCATATACTTCTTCAAAAGTCGGGATCGGGGTTAGAGGCCACAGTAACGGTGCTTCTTGAACCTCTTTTTTAAGATCTTCGGACATTCAGATTCCTCCTTCATTAACAGTTGGATCCAATCTACTTCAGGGAAATTTGAGTCCGCTAATGCGCCTGCTCGTTCCTTCGCTCGCTGCCACCCCCTTTCCGGCAAATTCTGGCTCTCAAAGTGGAGCCAGGAATGGGTCCTCATTATAATCCGCAGCTTACTAAGCTAAATTTGTGCCAAATGGCGCGAACCCGGGATAATTTTTGTCAACAGGATAACCGGTAGTTTTTTCTAATAATTTGGCTGAGTCTTCTTTCCTCGTTAAGCCGCGCCTGGATTTGCAGGCAGCCGCCATTGGGGGAATCGGTATCAGCCGGGGGAGATTCACCCCAGGACGCCCTGGGGGTCAGGAGCTGTTAAGGTTTGTAGGAGAAATTGCGACCCATCGCGGAGGTTTTTAGTATAATTGGTCAGAGGCCCGCGTCTTCAGGGCTTCGGCCGGAGAAGAGAACCAGGGACTTTGGAAGATGGCCGAATTGCCGCAGAACCCGCCCACCAACTGGTTTGAGAGAAACCCCAAAAAGACCCTGGGTCTGTTCTTATTCATCCTGCTGCTGGGTCTGACCTACGCGGCCGAAAAGATCCTGGCTCACCTCAACCACAGCCGCCACCTGGCGCTCTTTACCGAGCGGCGCTACATCAATCTCCGGGAGTGCCTCCCGGGCATCGACGTGGTGGAAGTCCCGCCTGCCAAGGCCCTGAGGGAGTCCGACGGCCTGGTGGAGAAAGAATACCGGGTCCGCACCGACGCCGACGGCTTCGTCCTCCCCTACCATAAGTACGAGAAGCCGGACAGGACCCTGGTCTTTCTGGGGGGCTCCACCGTGCTCTGCCTCTACGTGGAGGAGGAAAACCGCTACCCTTACCTGGTGGGCAACCTCCTGGAGCAGGACACCGGCAAGAAGATCACCTCCCTCAACGGCGGGGTGGGCGGCAACAATACCCTGCACTCCCTCAACCTCCTGTTGAACAAGGTCATTCCACGCCGGCCCGACGTGGTCATCCTGATGCACAACATCAATGACCTGGCCTGCCTGATGTATGAGAAGACCTACTGGAGCCAAAACCCCAGCCGGGCCGTCATCGTGGAGTTCACTTTTTACAAGAACTTAAAGGGGCTCCAGGCCCTGGCCACCCTGGCCCGGGACATTTACATCCCCAACCTGCACGTGGCCACCCGGACCTTGAGAAAGAAAATTCAGGGCGCTTTCAAGGATCCGGACGACGAGTTCGCCCAGGCCCGGGGAAGAAAGCTGGAGCTGGACCCAGAGGCCATGGCCGCGGAATTCCGGTTGAATCTGCAGACCTTCATCAACATCTGCCGGGCCCGGCAGATCACCCCGGTGTTGATGACCCAGTTCAACCGCTACCGGGCCAACCCCGACGGCAAGGTGAAGGAGGCCCTGGAGAAATTTGAGAAGGATACCGGGGTTCCGGGCCAAGAGTTTATGAGGGCCTATCATAGACTGAATGACACCACCCTGGAGGTGGCCCGGGCCAACGGCGTGCTGGCCATCGACCTGGCCCGGGACATTCCCCAGGACAGGCAATACATGTACGACGTGGTGCACCTCAACACCGCGGGCTCCCGGCTGGCGGCCCACCTCATCAGCGAGAAACTGCGGCCCCTGGTGACCCCATAATTTCACCACCAAGACACCAAGAGCACCAAAAAAGATGTCTGGGCCTTAAAAGGCCTAAGCATCTTTATATTCTCGTTCCCAAGCTCCTGCTTGGGAACGCAATTTTTAGCCCAAGCTAGCTTGGGCACCAACTTGTTTCTTGTTTCATCCTTTGTGTCCTCTGTGTGCTCTGTGGTAAAAAGATTTTGAATGGCCTCCAAAGACAAGATCACCGTTTTATTCATCATCAAGCCGGAGCCCACCGCAGGGGCGGAGATGGTGCTCCTGCAGAGCGCCCGCCGCCTGTCTCCGGAGCGCTATCAGGTCATCTTCGGGCTCCTCACCCCGGACGCGGAGCACCTCCTGCCCGCCGACGCTGGCGTTATCAACTTCAATATGCCGGTCCTGAACGGCTGGGTCTGGCTGAAGTTTTTTTTCAAACTCTGTGTGGCGCTGCGCCGCCTCCAGGTTGACGTAATCCACGTGAACAGCTACGTGCCGGGAAATTACGCCCGCCTGGCCGCGGCGGCGATGCGGGTCCCCGTCATCATCGACCACTGGCACGGCTTCACCCGGCTCAATTTCAAGCGGCGGCTGATTTGCCGTCTGCTTTCGGCCTTCACCGACCTGAGCCTGGTAGTGTCTCCGGGGGTGCGGGACTATTTAATCGGGCAAGGCGCGGTGAACCCCGGCCGGGTCCGGGTGGTGGCCAACGGGGTGGATGTGGGCCGGTTCCAGCAGCCCCGGCCCCGAAAGGAGGTGCGCCGGGAACTGGGGCTGGCGCCGGAGACCAAGGTGGTGGGCCTGGTGGCCCGGCTGGACCACTGGGGCAAAGGGCACCGGGAATTGTTCGGGGCCATGGCGCAGATTCAGGAGCGCCGTCCGGTTCACGCCCTCATCGTGGGGGGCGGGCGGCGCCAGGGGGAAATGGCGGAGGTGGCTGCGGGCCTGGGAATCGGCGGGGCGGTCCATTTTCTCGGGAACCGCCGGGATATTCCCGACCTGTTAAACGCCATGGATATTTTTGTCCTCCCCAGCCACAGCGAAGGCGTGTCCCTGGCCCTCCTGGAGGCCATGGCCGCGGGCTTGCCGGTAATTGCCAGCGCGGTGGGGGGCCTGCCGGAAGTTATTGCCGCCGGCGTGAACGGCGTGCTCATCCCGCCCCGGGACCCCGGGGCCCTGGCCGCGGCTCTGGCCCGCCTGCTGGCGGAGCCGGACCTGGCCCGCCGGCTGGGAGACCAGGCCCGCCGGGACGTGGAAGCCCATTACTCCCTGGACCGCCTGGGCCGGGAGATCAACGAGATTTACGAGGAATTGGTGAAGAAGGGGTTAGGGGTTAGGGGTTAGGTTATTTCGCTGCCATCTGATCCCTGGTCCCTGTCCCCTAAGTAATGCGGTTCCCACCAGGTCTTAAGCAACTCCACCACTTCGGCCACTTGGATGGCCTTGAGGCACAAATTCTCCGGGCATTTTTTGGTGAGGCAGGGTTCTTCCGCGCAGACTTCTTCCTTCTTGTACAGGTAAGTTCCCCAATCCGCTCCGTAAGGCCCGATGCGGGCCGGGTGGTCCGGGCCCAAGAGCGCCATGGTGGGCACTGCCAGGGCCAGGCCCAGGTGCAGGGGGCCGCTGTCGTTGGCGATGAGCAGGCGGCAGCGGCCCAACAGCGCGGCTGCCGTCAGCAGCCCAAAGCGCCCGCCGGTCACTAGGCTGGGGCCAGCCAGCCGGGCCGCCAGGGCCTCGGCCGCGGCCCGGTCCCGGCCGCCGCTGATGATAACCAGGGAAGCGCCGTAGGTGTGGAAGAGATGGTTGCCCAACTCCGCGAAATTCTCCGCCGGCCAGGACTTATAGGAGGAAGAGCCGAAGGGATGCAGGGCCAGGAGGAGGGGGGGCGGTGTGCCGAAATGCCCGGCCAGGACGGCCTCGGCCTCCCGGGCCGCTTCCGGGGGCAAAAAGAGGTCCATCCGCTTGTACCGGGTATCCGCGCCCAGGAGCCGCACGTAATCCAGGCGCCGCTCGATGGCGTGTTCATAAGGGTGGTAAGGCCCGGGGCTGGCGCTATAGACAAAGGACAGCGGACTTCCGGCCGAGCCGATAATATAGGGGCTGCCCGTGAGATGGGCCAGCATGGTGGCCTCGGGGTCGTTGCCGTGGAGGATGACGACCAGGTCGTAGCCTTGCCAGCGTAAATTCCGGGCCAGGGCGATGAGCCGGCGGTTGCGGCCCGGATATCGCCAGACGCGCTCAATATGAGGATTGTGAGACAGCAGCTCCCCGAAGACGCGGTGCCCCAGGACCTCCAGGCTCAGGTGCGGATAGGTCTCCTTCAGGGCCCGGAGGGCCGGGGTGCAGAACAGGGTGTCCCCCAGGGCCGTGGCGCTGATGAGGAGCACCCGACGCACCTGGGCGAGGTCCAGGCCGGCCAGCGGCCGGGGCGGGCGGCGGCGCACCTGGGTTTGCAGATATTGCCGGGACAGGGTGAGTAAAAATCTATGCCACATAAGAATAGGGGCCAGGGGTCAGGGGTGGGGTATAGCGGCCTGCAGCCGCCGTTTATCGGCGGGCACGGCCCGCCCTAGATTTCTCTCCCCTCCACGATCTCATCATATAATTTTTGCAGATCCCCGGCGATCTTTTCCCAGGTGAAGTTGGCGGCCACCCATTCCCGGCCCTGTTCTCCTAAGCGGCGGCGTCGGGGCTCATCGGCCAGGAGGGCCAGGATTTTTTCCGCCAGTTCCTGGACGTCATCTTTCGCCTCCAGCAGCAGGCCCGTTTCCCCGTCCCGCACCACTTCCGGGATCCCGCCCTGGCGGGTGGCAATGACGGGAAGGCCCGCGGCCGCGGCTTCCAGGAAGACCAGTCCCAGGCCTTCTTCGATCTGGGATGGGGCCGCGAATACGTCTCCCATCAGGTAGGTCCGGGGCATTTCCGGGGGTGGAACGAAGCCGGTCAGCACCACCCGCCCCCGGGCCGCGGCCACTTGCCGGCGGAACTCTTTCAGGAACGGGGTTTCCCGCATGGTGCGGGCCCTGCCATACTCCGTGCCCCCCGCCAGGACCAGGGCCGCCCGGGGGAAGGCCTGCCAGACCCGGTCCATGGCGGCCAGCAGCAGGTGCACCCCCTTGGACTCCCGGAGTTTGCCGGCGAACAACACGGTGGGTTCATCCGTGAGCCCATAGTGCCGCCGCACCTCCCGGGCCTCGGCGGCATGGTCATAGCGGGCCCAAAAGGCTTCGAGGTCCACCCCGTTATAGACCACCCGGTACAGTCCGGCGCCCTGCCCCAGGCGCTTTCTTTCCCGGTCCAGGACGAACCGGCTGCAGGCCACCAGGGCCGCCACCGGCAGCGGGGTGCCCGGCTCCGGCCGTTCCCGTTTGCCCAGGGAATGGTAAAGATTATGCAGATGCAGGATTAGGGGTACCCGGGCCCCCAGGCGGTTCAGGAGAAAGGCGGCCAACAGCGGTCGGTTGTGAACGTGTACCAGGTCCGGCCGCACCTCCTCGATGATTCCGGCCACGGCCCGGTCATAGAGAGGGAAGAGGTGGCGGTACCGGCAGTAGAGCCTTTTGCGCCAGCCCTCCAAGGGAACGCGGCGGTGTTGCACTCCGTCCCGGGCCTCCCGGAGGGGCAGATCCGGATCGGAGACCCCGATAACCACCGGCCGCCAGCGGGGGAGACGGGCGGCCACCTGCTCAATAAAGAGCTCGGCCGCCCCGCCCCGGATGGGCGGGATGGGATAGAGCTCCGGGCCGACCAGGGCTACGGTGGGGTTTTCGGTTCTCGGTTCTCGGTTCTCGGTTAACAACCCAGGTACCTCGATCCCTCCGGCTTCGTTTTCGGCCTCATAAATGAGGATATCTGGCTAAAGAGCTGATTCCTGCAGTAAGTATAGCAGAAATAACCCCTTGGAACCCCAGGAAGAGAAGATGAACGAGAATAAGCAATCTCCAGACAGAATGTTTTTTCCCAAGGCTCTTTTTCAATTACAATTTTTCCGAAAACCGAAAACCGAAAACTTAAAAATACTTGACACCGGCCCTAGACTTTGTAATATGCTTCACATAGTATTACTCCCCGGGAAAGCCGCAAATCCCTTCAAAGAACAAAATACCTTAAGGAGGTAGCAGTACATGGGTAAGATTCCTGCCGATTATTTGCCCCCCAAAGAACTCTGGGCCGAGTATACGGTGCCCGAGGAATTTAAGCAGTATGCATCCGGACAGTGGAATATCGCAGAAGAATTTTTGGACAAGCACGTGAAAGCGGGCCGCGGAGACCAGGTCGCCGTTCTGTTCGGGGACCAGAAGATGACCTACAAAGAGCTCCTGGCCATGTCCAACAAGTTTGCCAACGTCCTCACCAAGCTGGGGGTCGAGTCCCAGGACCGGGTGGGCATCCGCCTGACCAACATGCCGGAAGCCATTGCCATCAACTTCGGCATCATGAAATGCGGCGCCATTCCGGTTCCCGTGTCTCCCCTGTGGGCCAAGGAAGAAGTGGCCTTTGTACTGAACAACGCCGAATTCAAGGCCTTTGCGGTGAGCTTTCCCTTGATGGCGGCCGTGGAAGGCGGCGCCCACGAATTCGAGTTCCCCACCAAGATCATCGTGGTGGGCGGCAATCCCGATGAAGTGATGGCCAAGGGTTACGTGTCCTTTGCCAAGGAGATGGCGGGCGCCTCCGACCAGTTCACTAACGCCAAACTGGACGCCAACGACATCGGGGTCATCCTCTTCACCTCCGGCACCACCGGCCAGCCCAAGGGCTGCGTCCATTTCGTCCGGGAGGTGCTCATCGAGTCCCACATCGTCAACAAGTACGTCTGGAAGATTGCCCCAGGGGAGGTGCTGGGCGGTTCCGCGCCGGTGTCCTTCGCCGCGGGCTACGGCACCTTCTGCCTGATCCCCTTTGCCGGCGGCGGCGCCATTTCGCTCCTGCCCAAGTTCACCCCGGACGACATGATGGCCACCATCCAGAAGCACAAGGTGACGGTGGTCACCGGGCTGCCCACCGCCTACCGGAAGCTCCTGGAGATGCCCAACTTCAACGACTACGACATCTCCAGCGTCCGCATGTACACCACCGGCGGCGACGCCCTCACCGGCAAGACCCTGGCCATGTGGCAGGCGAAAACCGGCAAGCCCATCTGGGAAGGCCTGGGCGGCACCGAGATGATGCACCTGGTGACCTCTAACACCATGAGCGAGGTGCCGGTTCCCGACTCCATCGGCAGGGCCCTCCCCGGCTTCGAGATCAAGGTGGTGCGGGAAGACGGCACCACCGCGGGCCCCGGTGAAGTGGGCTCCATGCTGATCAAGGGCCCCACCGCCACCCTGTACTGGAAGCCTTACATCCAGGACAACAAGCTCCTGAAAACCATGAAGAAGGGCATCAAGGACGGCTACAACATGATGGGCGACGCGGTCATGATGGACAAGGACGGCTTCATCTTCTTCCAGGCCCGGGAAGACGACATGATCAAGTCGTCCGGCTTCCGCCTGGCGCCCACGGAGATCGAAGACGCCATCCTGCGGCACCCCGCGGTGCGGGACGACGCGGTGGTGGGCATTCCCGACGAGATCATGGGCCAGAAAGTGGTGGCCATGGTGGAGTTGGAGCCCGGCCACACCCCGTCCCAGGACCTGGCCAGCGACATCATCAAGTCCACCATGGACGTGCTGGCCACCTACAAGCTGCCCCGGGAAGTGGTCTTCCTGCCGTCCATTCCCCGGACGCCCACCGGCAAGATCATCAAGAAGGAACTCCGGAAGGACTACCCGGAATATCCCAATAAGTTCGTACCCAAGGTGAAGTAGCGCCGGCGCCCCGCCGGCGACCTGTCAATTCTCCGGGGGCGGTCCGCCGCCCCCGGGGCGCGCTGCATCTGAATGCCCGGCCCCGGCCGGGCATTTTTCTTTTTGTTTTTTCCGGACCTTGTGATTTAATATACCGGGTTTGTGAAAAGGAGGGCAAAGCTTTGCCTAACGTAGTGGTGGTGGGCACCCAATGGGGCGACGAAGGCAAGGGGAAGATCGTGGACCTTTTGACCGAGCGGGCGCAACTGGTGGTGCGGTATCAGGGCGGCAACAACGCCGGCCACACCCTGGTGGTGGGCGGCGAGAAGTTCATCTTTCATCTGATCCCCTCCGGGATTCTGCACCCCGGCACCGTCTGCCTCATCGGCAACGGCGTGGTCCTGGACCCCGAGGTCTTCCTCATGGAGGTGGACCGCCTCCGGAATCGGGGCATCAAGGTGGGGCCGGAGAACCTCCGCATCAGTGAGCGCACCCAGGTGATCATGCCCTACCACCGGCGCATCGACGTGGCCCGGGAAGAGAAAAAGGGCGCCGGAAAAATCGGCACCACCGGCCGGGGCATCGGGCCCTGCTATGAAGACAAGGTGGCCCGCCGGGGCATCCGGGTGGCCGACCTGGTGGACCCCGAGATCCTGCAGGCCAAACTGGCCGATGTCCTGCCCGAAAAGAATTTCTACCTGGAAAAATTTTTGCACGGCAAACCCTTCGAGCTGGAGGAGATTCTGACCTCCTACCTGGAAATGGGGGCGCGCTTGAAGCCTCTTATGACCAACGTCTCGGTCCTCCTGCAGCAGGCGGTGAAGAGCGGTAAGAACATCCTGTTCGAAGGAGCCCAGGGGACGCATCTGGACATCGACCACGGCACCTACCCCTTTGTCACCTCCTCCAACCCGGTGGCCGGCGGGGCCTGCACCGGCACGGGGGTGGGCCCGGGGGAGCTGCACCACATCCTGGGCATCGTCAAGGCCTACACCACGCGGGTGGGGGGCGGCCCCTTTCCCACCGAGTGTTTGGATAAGATCGGCGACCACCTGGTGGAGTGCGGGGTGGAGTTCGGCTCCACCACCGGGCGGCGGCGGCGCTGCGGCTGGCTGGACGCGGTGGTGCTCAAAGACGCGGCCCGCCTCAACGGCCTCACCGGGCTGGCCATCACCAAGCTGGACGTGCTCACCACCCTGGACCCGGTGAAGATCTGCGTGGGCTACGACGACGGCGGCGTCCGCCGGGACACCATGCCGGGCACCATCAAGGAGCTGGAGCGCTGCCGGCCCGTATTTGAGGAACTGCCCGGCTGGTCCGAAGATCTCCGGGGGGTGCGGCGCTACGAGGATCTGCCGGCCAACACCCGGCAGTACCTGAAGCGGGTGGAGGAGCTGGTGGGGGTGCCCATCCAGCTCGTCTCCGTGGGTCCGGACCGGGAAGAGACCATCGTGGTGCGGAATCCTTTTGAGTAAAAGGCAACTCGCCTTTTACAGGCTGTAAAAATTGTTGACATCAAGTGGCGACGTGCGTAAAAGGCCACCGGGTCTTTAGGCAATATTATCTTATCATCTCAAGCAGTTATCCAATATAACTTAATACCTTTCCTGGCACGGCCGATGCTAATTATCTAGAGGCAGAGCTTGAATCCTGCTTAAAGGAAACTATCTATATTATATCAATGAAATTTTGTGAGTCTCTTCTGGTGAGTTTCTCCGCCGGCAGGGTCAATGGGAGTCTGCGGGAAACGCATTCCGTAACAAAGGATCTGATATGAAAGAAATCCGCTTTCACGGCCGGGGCGGCCAGGGCGCGGTGACGTCCGTGGAACTGCTGGCCCTGGCGGCCATCGAGGAAGGCAAATACGCCCAGGGCTTCCCCAGCTTCGGGCCCGAGCGCCGGGGCGCCCCGGTGCTGGCCTTCTCCCGGGTGGACGACAAGCCCCTGAAGCTGCGCTGCAAGATCCTCAACCCCGACGTGGTGGTGATCCTGGACGCCTCTCTGCTCAGGATTCAAAACCCGCCCGGGGATTTGAAGCCCGACGGCATCATCGTCCTCAACACCCCCAAGAGCGCCGCGGAGGTTCGCCGGGAGTACGGTTACAAGCACCGCCTCGCCTTGGTGGACGCCAACAAAATTGCCCGGGAAGTCCTGGGGGTCCCCATCGTCAACACCACCATGATCGGGGCGCTCCTCAAGGCCACCGGCATCGTCAAGGTGGAGTCCCTGGAGGAGCCTTTGCGCGAGCGCTTCGGGCCCCTGGCGGTCAAGAACTTCAACGCCCTGAAAGTGGCCTATGAGCAGACCATCATCGAGGAGCCGCAGCCGTGAAAAAGAGTTGGGATCAATGGACCTGGCAGGAAGTGGAAATCGGCGGGGTCCTGACGGTGCCGGGCACCGCCCGGGAATACCGCACCGGCGACTGGCGGTCGCTGCACCCCGTGTGGGATAAAAAGCGCTGCATCAAGTGCGGGGTCTGCTGGACCGTGTGCCCCGAAGCCGGCATCTCCGAGGAGGCCGACGGCTATTTCGACATGAACGACTATTGCAAGGGCTGCGGCATCTGCGCCAAGGAGTGCGTCACCGGCTGCATCAGCATGGTCCTGGAGGGAGAGTGATGGCCCAGAAAATGACCGCCGGCAAACGAGTGGGCATGGAAGTCTCCATCGCGGTGAGCTACGCGGTGCAGTTGGCCCGGGCCGAGGCCATCGCGGCCTACCCCATCACCCCCCAGACCCACATCGTGGAGCACCTCTCCACCCTGGTGGCCAACGGCGAGCTGGAGGCGGAATTCATCACGGTGGAATCCGAGCATTCGGCCATGAGCGCCTCCGTGGGCTCCGCCGCCACCGGGGCCCGCACCTACACCGCCACCAGCTCCCAGGGGCTGGCCCTGATGCACGAGATTCTGTTCATCGCCTCGGCCATGCGCCTGCCCATCGTCATGACCGTGGCCAACCGGGCCCTCTCCGGCCCCCTGTCCATCTGGAACGACCACGGCGACATCATGGCGGAGCGGGACATCGGCTGGATTCAAATCTTCGTGGAAAACGGCCAGGAGGCCTTCGACCACAGCGTCATGGCCTTCAAGATCGCCGAGGACCACCGGGTACTGCTCCCCACCATCGTCAACCTGGACGGCTTCATCCTCAGCCACGTGGTGGAGGCCCACGAAATCCTGGACCAGGAGACGGTGGACCGCTTCCTGCCGCCGCTTAAGCCCTACCACCGCCTGGACCCGCAAAAGCCCGTGACCATGGGAGCCTTCGCCATGCCGGAGCTTTACACCGAAGTGAAGATGGCCCACCAGGTGGCGCTGACCAACTCTTACGACACCATCACCGAGGTCTGGCGGGAGTGGGGGGCGCTGACGGGGCGGCACTACAGTCCGGTGGAGCGCTACCGCACCGAGGGCGCCAAGGTCCTCTTGCTCATCATGGGGTCCCTGGGGGAGGTGGCGGAAGTGGCGGTGGACGACATGCAGGCGAAGGGGGAGGCCGTGGGGCTGGTGAAGCCGCGCCTCTGGCGGCCCTTCCCCTTCACGGACCTGCGGGCCGCGGTGGCCGGCTGCGACCTCCTCATCGTCTGCGACCGGGCCCTGTCCCTGGGCGGGGGCGCCAACCCGGTGCTGGCGGAAGTGCGGAGCGCCCTCTATCCCCTGGCCCAAAGGCCCCAGGTCCTGGGTTACACCATCGGCCTGGGGGGCCGGGACGTGCAGCCCGACGACTTCATCAAGCTGGTGCAGCACGCCCAGGCGGAAGCCAAGCAGGGTCCCAGCCAGGAATTTTATCTGTACGGGGTGAGAGGCTGATGGAAAAATTCGGTTTTGCCCAAGGCACCAAGTTCGACACCTACGCCTCCCGGATGATGCCCCGGGAGGAGTATTTCACTTCGGGACACCGGGCCTGCCAGGGCTGCGGCGAGGCCCTGGCGGTGCGCTGGGTCTGCAAGGCCATCGGCAAGGACGCCATCATCGCCCACGCCACCGGGTGCATGGAGATCGTCTCCTCGGCCATGCCCCAGACCTCCTGGCTGCACCCGTGGATCCACGTGGCCTTTGAAAACACCTCTGCGGTGGCCGCGGGCGTGGACGCGGCCCTGAACGTGCTGGAACGCAAAGGCAAGCTCACGGGCCGGCGGCCCGCGGTGGTGGCCATGGGGGGCGACGGCGGCACCAGCGACATCGGCTTGCAGGCCCTGTCCGGGGCCCTGGAGCGGGGCCACAACTTCACCTACGTCTGCTGGGACAACGAAGCCTACATGAACACCGGCATCCAGCGCTCCAGCGCCACGCCCTACGGGGCCATGACCACCACCTCGCCGCCGGGCAAGAAGAGCATCGGCCAGAAGACCTGGAAGAAGGACATGGTGGCCATCGCGGTGGCCCACAACATCCCCTACGTGGCCACCGCCTCGCCGGCGTATCTCTTCGACCTCTACTTCAAGATCCGCAAGGCCATCGAGACCCCGGGGCCGGCCTACGTCCACGTGCTCTCGGTGTGCCCCACGGGGTGGCGCTCGGCCACGGAACTCAGCGTCCGGCTGGCCCGGTTGGCCACCGAAACCGGGGTCTTTCCCCTCTTTGAGGTGGTGGAGGGCCGCCACCGGCTCACGGTGGAAGTGCCGAAGCTCCGGCCCGTGAAGGATTATCTCAAGCCCCAGGGGCGCTTCCGGCACCTCCGGGAGCCGGAAGTGGAGTTCATCCAGCGCCAGGTCCTGGCCAACTATGACCTGCTGCTGAAGAAGTGCCAATCCCCCTTTCCGGAATTTGCCCCCATCCACCCCCCGCAGGTGGGATAAAGGCCGTTTTTGGTTTTTGGTTAAAAGAAAATGGCGAAAAGGTAAAACCCATGATCGACCAGGACAGACTTGAGGCGATTTTTTCCCGGTATGAGCTGGACCCCTGGGACCTGATTCCCATCCTCCACGACCTTCAGGAGGAATGCGGCTACCTGCCCCAGGAGGCCCTGAAGGAAGTGGCCCGCAAACTTTCGATCCCCCTCACCAAGGTGTTCAGCGTGGCCACCTTTTACAAGGGCTTCACCCTGGCGCCCCTGCCGGAAAAAAAGCGCCTCGTGGGGGACCCCGGGACCCAGTTTTACAGCCTCACCCGGTACTATCCCGGCTTTGCCAGGGCCCCCATGGGCCGGCACCACATCCGGGTCTGCCAGGGCACGGCCTGCCATCTGAGGGGGGGAGACCAGGTCCTGGAAGCCGTGGGCCGGCGGCTGGGCATTGAACCCGGCGAGAGCAGCCCGGACCTCCAGTTCTCCCTGGAAAAGGTGAAGTGCCTGGGCAATTGCGACAAGGCGCCCCTGATGACCCTGGACCGGGATTTTTACAACCGGGTGGGGGTGGACCGCCTCACCAAGATCCTGAAGCCGTACCGCAAAGGGAAGGAAGAATAAATCGCTTAGAGCCGTGGGCCGAAATAAAGATTCATGAGTCGGCTTCGTCGAGAGGGGCAAGAAAATCCCCCTAACCTCCCCTTTGCCAAGGGGGGCAAGAACCCGTTGCCAAACCCGTTATGAAACAAAATGTCATTCTGAGCGAAGCGAAGAATCCAGTATTTTCGAAATAACCGGACCCTTCGCGGGCGCTCAGGGTGACAACAATAACAGGTTTTGCAATAGCTTCAAAGCATCAGACGTAAACAGCCAGGCTATAGAGAGTCCCCCTTTAAATAAGGGGGATTTAGGGAGATTTCAAAACTTATTTTTACTGTGAAAAGTAGAGATTGAATATGCCAAAGATGCAATCAGTTGCCCAACTGGCGGAATACCGTAAAGAGTTGCAGGCCCGCCGGGATCCCAACCAGACGCAGGTTTTGGTGTGCGGCGGCGCCGGCTGCCTGGCCCTGGGAAGTGCGGAAGTGGCCGCGGCTTTCCGGGAGGAGCTGGACCGGCGGGGCCTGCAGGCCAAGGTGGCCCTCAAATCCACCGGCTGCCAGGGCCTCTGCGCCAGGGGAGTGCGGGTGCTGCTGAGGCCCCAGGAGATCTCCTACCAGAACCTCACCGCCCTGAATGCCGCGGAAATTGTGGAAGAGACCCTGGTGAAGGGCAAGATCCTGGACCGCTTCTGCTATCAGGACGGCGACGGCTCCCTCAAGGCCCACAAGTCCAAGATTCCCTTCTACCAGGGCCAACAGCCCGTGGTGCTGCGCCGCCTGGATGTCATCGACCCGGAATCCCTGGACGACTACCTGGCCGAAGGCGGCTATGAGGGTCTCTCCCAGGCCCTGTCCGGGATGACCCCGGAGCAGGTCCTGGACGCGGTGGAGCGCTCGGGTCTCCGGGGCCGCTCCGGCGGCGGTTTTCCCACCGGCCGCAAGTGGCGGTTCTGCCGGCAGGCGGCGGGGGAGCCCAAGTTCATCATCTGCAACGGCTCCGAAGGCGACCCCGGGGCTTACCTCGACCGGGCGGTGATGGAGGGTGACCCCCACGCCATCCTGGAAGGGATGATTATCGGGGCTTACGCCATCGGGGCCGCCCAGGGGCACATCTACGTGGGCCACGAGTACCCCCTGGCGGTGGCCCGGCTCCGCCGGGCCGCAGACCAGGCCCGGGAGCTGGGCCTCTTGGGGGAGGGCATCCTGGGGGCCAGCTTCAGCTTCGATATCAAGGTGCATCGGGGCGCGGGGGCTTACATTTGCGGCGAGGAGACCTCGCTGATGAATTTCCTGGAAGGCGGCATCGGCGAGCCCCGGAACCGCCCCCCGTATCCGGCCCAGCAGGGCCTTTTCGGCCAGCCCACCATCATCAACAACGTGGAGACCTGGGCCAACGTCCCGGTCATCCTCTCCCAGGGCGCCGAGAAGTTCGCCGCGGTGGGGGTGGAGGCCAGCAAGGGCACCAAGGTCTTTTCCCTGGCCGGCGCGGTGAACTACGCCGGCCTGCTGGAAGTGCCCATGGGGATGCCGCTCAAGCAGGTGGTCTTCGACCTGGCCGGCGGCCTCAAGGACGGCGGAAGGTTCAAGGCCCTGCTCACCAGCGGCCCCGGCGGCGGGGTGCTGCCGGCCCCGGCCCTGGACCTGCCGGTCACCTTCGAGAGCTTCCAGGAGGCCGGGGGGAACCTGGGCTCTGGCAGCATGGTGGTCATGGACGAAGGCTGCTGCATGGTGGACGTGGCCCGGTATTTCGCCAACTTCTCCTATGAAGAATCCTGCGGCAAGTGCACCCCCTGCCGGGAGGGCACCAAACAGATGCTGGAGATCCTGGACGCCATCATCCGGGGGGAGGGGACCGAGGAGCAGCTTGGGCTTCTGGAGGACCTGGCCGCGGTGATGACCGGCGCCTCCATCTGCGGCCTGGGACAGAGCGCCCCCAACCCGGTGCTCAGCACCCTGAGACACTTCCGGGGGGAATACGAGGCCCACGTCCGGGAGAAAAAGTGCCCGGCCCTGGTGTGCCGGCCGCTGCTGAAATACACCGTGGATCCCGAGACCTGCACCGGCTGCCTGGCCTGCGTGCGGGAGTGTCCCACGGGGGCCATCACCGGCGAATACCAGGAACCCCAGGAGATCGACCAGGAACTCTGCGTCAAGTGCGGGATGTGCCACGAGGTCTGCAAGTTTGAGGCCATCAAGGTGGAGTGAGCCGGTAGGGCGGGCGTTCCCGCCCGCCATCGGTTAATCATAAAAATGCAGCGCCGCCGCCCGCGGCGGCGAGGGACCTTGAATCCGGAAAAAGATCATGAGCGCCAACACGATTACCCTGACCATTGACGGCATGAAGGTGGAGTCCGTTCCCGGCCGCAGCCTGTTGCTGGTGGCCAAGGAGGCCGGCGTCGACATTCCCACCTTGTGCTACCACGACGACCTCAAGCCCGAGGGCCAATGCCGCCTCTGTATGGTGGAGATCGGGGAGCCCGGCCGCACCCGGCTGGTGAATTCCTGCACCTACCCGGTGGAGCCGAATCTCCAGGTGGAGACCCGCTCGGAAAAGGTGCTCCAGGCCCGGCGGCTGGTGCTGGAACTGCTTCTGGCCCGCTGCCCCAAGGCCAGCCGCATCCAGGAACTGGCGAAGGAATATGGGGTGTACGAGTCCCGCTTCAAGACGGACGACCCCGACGAGCTCTGCATCCTCTGCGGTCTGTGCGTGCGCACCTGCCGGGAGGTGGTGGGGGTGAGCGCCATCTCCATGGCCAACCGCACCCCGGGGAAACAGGTGGCCACCCCCTTCCTGGAGGAATCGGAAGCCTGCATCGGCTGCGGCTCCTGTGTCTTCATCTGTCCCACCAACGTCATCGAGTACGCTGAAAAAGACGGGGTGCGCACCGTCTGGGGCCGGCGCTTCGAGCTGCAGCCCTGCAACGTCTGCGGCAGCTACATCGCCCCCAGGGCGCAACTGGAACATTGGGCCAGGCTTACCGGCGACCCGGTGGAGAGCTTTTTCGTGTGCCGGGATTGCCGGTAGGGTGGGGCGGCTCCGGAAATTAACGCAGGGGCGGGGTTATCCCGCCCCGGTGATTTTTGGGAAAGAATCTGTTGAAATTGCCCTCCCCCTTTAAAATTTTCCAGGATTCGACTGCCGGTTACGGATATTGCCGCCGGGCCCGGGAGGACTTATCCTAATATTTAAGCCGGAGGACGCTTCTGCCGTTAATTGACCAGGAATTGGCGCTCCGGTTCTGCAAACACTTGGGAGTAAACCATGGGGAAGGCGCTGGTTATTTTTAGCATGGGTCTGGCCCTGCTCTTCACCTTCAGCCTCACCTTTGGCCTCAAGGTGTTTTCGGCGGTGGACCGGAGATTAGCCGAGGAAAGCCGCCTGGAGAAATCCGGGCCCCCCGATCTTCTGGGCCTGGCGGAGCGGGAATCCCGCCTGAAGAAAATCAAGCTGGCCATGAACCCCTTTGACCTGACCAACGGTTTGACTCTTCAGGAGATCGAAAACATTCCCCTGCAGCAGAATTATTCGTTTTCGGCCTTGCTCTCGCTGTTGGCCGGGTTGGGGGTGGTTTGGGCTCTACGGGAGTTCCGCAATCCCTCTTAAAAAAAACAGTTCCAGGTATACCTGTCCCGATCCCGAAACCCCCTCACACCTCAGTGGATGTGCTTGGCATAGGCCCGGGCGATGGCGCCGTTCACCCAGGTCCGGTAATGTCCGGCGGAGTGATGGTTGACGGCGGGCAACTTGGGGAGGCTCCTCATCACCGACCGGACTTCCGGGAGCCAGTCGGCAAAGGCCAGGTGGTTTTGCGCCGCGAACTGTTTCAGCCAGCCATAGTCTTTATCGGGTTCCAAGCTCCAGAGAACTGGAACCCAGCCGATGATCAGAGTGGCGTTCATTTCCTCCGCCGCCTCCCCCAGTTTCCTCCAAAAAGGCTCTTGTAATTCCGCATAACTGACCGGCGGGTCCTGACTTGGGGGGCCGCCCGGATTCCGGCTCTGGTTCAGACTCCGGCGCAACAGATTGATCCTTTTGCCGGCCTCGCTTTCAAAGTTGAACCATTGCCGGAGACGCAAAGCCCAGGGATGAAAGTTGGAGTTCCCCGCCACCAGCTTGCGGTGCAGTTTCCCGGATCGGAACTCCTGGTCGTCGGCATAGTCGGTTTCGTTTCCCAGAAAAAGGAGATACCGGGGGTTGCCGATCATTTTCCGGTATTCCTTTAGCCGCCTGAGGGACTGTTCGCCGCCGTAGCCCGCCACCCCCAGGTTGACCACGGCATAATCGGGGCGATAGCCATTGCCCTTCAGGTTGAGAAGCAGGTCCAATTGAAAGGGGTAGCCGGCGTCCCCGGGCACCCCCACCCCCTGGGTGAAGGAATCGCCCAGGGCAAAGATGAGAATCCGGTAATCCCGGAAATTTTCCTGATAATTCAGGGTTCCCAGCCGGTTGGTGAAATATTCCTGTTGATAATCGGTAATCTCCCTGAGCTCCAGGGAACTCTTCAGCCGGTAGGCCGTCTCCGGGTCATAGCAGTAAGTGGCGAAATTATCGGCAAAATGGACGGGGGCCAGGCCCCGCAGCAATAATTCCGCCACGGTCAGGCCCAGCAGCAGCCCCGCCAGCGATAACAAGGTCTTCTTTAGCATGAATGGCTTTTGCAGAGCGATTAAATCCGGCTAAACCTTCTGGCCGCCATGCCCGCGGCCACGGTGATGGCAGCCTTGAGACTGAGGGAGGCCGCCTGGCCCGTCCCCGCCAGGTCGTAGGCGGTGCCGTGGTCCACGGAGGTGCGGATGATGGGCAGCCCCAGAGTGACATTCACCCCGTCCATGAAGTGCAGGAGCTTCAGGGGGATGAGCCCCTGATCGTGGTACATGCAGACCACCGCGGCGAAATCGCCCTGGCGGTGGCGCCAGAACAGGGTATCCGCCGGGAAAGGCCCCTGGATGGGGAGCCCCTGGGCCTGGGCCTCCCGGACCGCCGGCAGGATGATCTCCTCCTCTTCCCGGCCGAACATGCCGCCCTCGCCGGCATGGGGATTCAGGGCCGCCACCGCCAGGGGTACGCCCTCCAGTCCGAAGTCCTGCGCCAGGGCCTTTACAGTGAGGCGGAAGAGGCGCAGCAGACCGTCGCGGTTCAAGAGCCGGGGGACCTCGGCCAGGGCGCAGTGGATGGTGGCCAGGACCACCCGGAAATCGCCCCCGGCCAGCATCATGGCATACTCCGGGGCGCCGGTCTTCTCCGCCAGCAGTTCGGTGTGGCCGGGATAGGCGTGGCCCGACAGGTTCATGGAGAGCTTGCTGATGGGTCCGGTAACTATCCCCGCCACTTTTTTCAGGAGGGCCAGGTCAATGGCCGTGAGAATATAGGAAACCATGGCCTTGCCGCTGGCCGGAGTGGGCTCTCCGTACCGCAGGTCCCCGGGTTGCAACTGGGACAGGGCCGCCAGGTCTATGGTTCCCAGCCGGTAGTGGCCGGCCTCGGGGCTGTCCGCCAGATTTATCTTCAGGGCCGGGTCCAGCATCTGCCGGGCCCGCTCCAGGGCGGGGAGGTCGCCGATGACCAGGGGCCGGCAGAGCTGGTAAATCCTGGCGTCGGTGAGGGCCTTGACAATGATCTCAGGGCCCACCCCCACCGGGTCGCCCATGGTCAGTGCCAGCAGGGGCCGGATTTTCGGGTCAGCCACGGCGCATCCTCCTCCCTCCGGTTCAACCGGCTCGGAAAAATTTTTCCATGCAATCAGTAGGGCAAGTGTGCCAAAATATGGACTACTTAAATAATACTATTTTGCGGAGCAGGTCAATGACAGAAGAGGGCAGGGGGCGCCTGGCGGGGGTTAAGTTGGGTTTCATCGGCGCGGGCAGCATGGGATCGGCCATCATCCGGGGACTCCTGGCCGCTGGCCGGGTGGCTCCGGAGAACCTGGTCTTTCATGATCCGGACCCGGCCCGGCGGGCCGAGGCGGCGCAACTGGGCCTCAAAGCCGCGGCGGATAACGCCGGAGTGATGCAGGCCCAGGTGGTGGTGCTGGCGGTGAAGCCCCAACTACTGGACCAGGTGCTGGCCGGCATCAAGGAGTTTGCCGGGCCCGGGCACCTCATCATCTCCATCGCCGCAGGAGTGCCCCTGGCTGTCCTTACGGCGGCCCTGCCCCAATCCCGCCTCATCCGGGCCATGCCCAACGCCCCGGCCCTGGTGGCCGCGGCCATCACCGGCCTGGCCCCGGGCCGCGGCGCCACTCCCGGGGACCTGGAGGTGGCCCTGGAACTCTTCCAGGCCGTGGGGCAGGCGGTGGTGGTGGAAGAAAAGCTGCTGGACGCGGTCACCGGCCTGAGCGGCAGCGGCCCGGCCTTCGTGGCGGTGTTTATCGAGGCCCTGGCGGACGGCGGCGTCAAGGCGGGACTGCCCCGGCCCCTGGCCCTGCAACTGGCCCTTCAAACCGTTCTGGGTTCGGCCCGCCTCTGCCAGGAAAGAAACCTGCACCCCGGGGTCCTGAAGGATATGGTGGCCTCCCCCGGCGGCACCACCATCGCCGGACTCTCCGTTCTGGAAGAAAGGGGCTTCCGGGGCACTGTCATGGGCGCCGTGGCCACGGCCGCGGCCCGGGCGAAGGAACTGGGGAAGGGGAATTGATTTGAGGGGAGGGCCGGGGGACAACAAGTCCCCCGCCTTCCCCTCAAACTCCCCTCCCACCCCCCTGAACCGGAGCCGGGGAAGGCGGGACCGCTGGTCCCGACTTCCCCGGCTTGAATTTATTCCTTAGGGGGATTGATTAAATATTAAATCTGATCTCCACGATATCGCCGGGATGGATGGCGTAGTCCCGGTCCACCAGCCGGACCAGGCCCTTGGACCGGGCTTCCTGCAGGTTGTGCACCCGGATCAGATCGTCGTAGCTGACGATGTCGGCTTTGATGAACCCCCGGGCCAGGTCGGAATGGATTTTACCGGCGCAGGTGACGATGTCGGCCCCCTCCGGGACCGGCCAGGCATGTACCTCCTTTTTGCCGGCCGTATAAAAGAAGACCACCCCGGCCTTGGCCAGCACCGCCTCGATGAGTTCATTGACTCCCGGCTGCTCCGCCGCCACTACCGTGGGTTTCAGGCTCAGCGGCGCCAGACCCCGCAGCACGGCCATTTCTTCCTCGCCGAACTGTACGTCGCACAACGGCGTTTCTTGCTCCAGGTGTTCCAGGCACTTGCCCAGGAGCCTTCTTTCATTCTCGTCGCTGCTCCGGTCCCGGCGGATTTCCAGCTTTTCCAGGTCCAGGATGAGGAGATCCAGGATCCTGGCCCGGGAGATGAAGATGGCGTGGCAGTTCAGGAAGTCGTTCCGGATGAGTTCGGCGTAAAATGGGGAGACTTTCTGGGGGGCAAACTTCTGATCCAGTGCCGCAACCTTGTCGTCGTGAAACTTGACCTTCCCTTCGGGAAGATCAAAGCCGCAGAAGCCTATCTTCATTGACTGTAACCTCGCCTGGCGGACAGCGCCATTTTTCGTTTCTCGTTTTTGGTTTTTCGTTTTTCGGCGGAAGCCCAAAAAAAATCGGAGGGAACGAATCCCTGCCGACGGGTCTAAGGCCTGCAAAGCCTTTGTTGAAAAACTTGATAAGTATTTAATCAAAATAAGAACGGGATGTCAAGATTTGCGGAGGAGTCGGGGCCGGAGGCCGGGGGAGGGCAGGGACCAATGGCACAGGCGTCTCGCCTGTGGAAGCTCCTGGCCCCCCGCGGACTTTTACCTCCAGGTCTTCACCAGGCGCAGGTGGATATCCACCGCGGGGGCGCTGTGGGTCAGCGCCCCCATGGAGATGAAGTTGACGCCGGTGGCCGCGACTTTAGGCAGGCGTTCTTTCGTCATGCCGCCGGAGGCTTCGAGTTGGGCCCGGCCGGCGGCGATTTTTACGGCCTCAGCCATGGCGGCCTCGTCCATATTGTCCAGCATGATGAGGTCGGCGCCGGCGGCCAGGGCTTCCTCAAGCCCCGCCAGATTGCTGACTTCGACTTCGATGCTGATGCCCTTAGGGGAGTTCTCCCGGGCCAGGCGCACGGCCTCGGTGAGGGAGCCCACCGCGGCCAGGTGGTTGTTCTTGATGAGCACCGCGTCATAAAGGCCCAGACGGTGGTTGCGGCCGCCGCCCAGGCGCACCGCGTATTTTTCCAGCAGCCTTAAGCCCGGGGTGGTTTTGCGGGTGTCGGTTAAGGCCACAGGGAACCCTTTCAACCGCCGCACCATCTGGCGCGTGTAGGTGGCGATGCCGGAGAGGTGCATGAGAAAGTTGAGGGCCGCCCGCTCGCCCGTGAGGATGGGGGCCACGGGGCCCGTGACCAGGGCCAGGACCGTGCCCGGCTTCACTTTCCGGCCTTCCTCGGCCTGGACCGCAAAAATCAAAGCCGGCTCCAGATGCTGGAAAACCCGCTCCGCCACGGGCAGGCCCGCCACGATTAAAGTCTCCTTGGCCCGGATCTGGGCCTCGCCCAGGAGGTCCGGCGGGATGAGGGCCCGGGTGGTGACGTCGCCCAAACCGATATCCTCTTGCAGGGCCAACTCAATGAGCCAGTCGATCAGCGGCGAAGAAATGAGCTCATCCATAAATTTTCCGCCATAGAGGTACAGAAAATACGTAGCAGAGGTCAGGGGTCAGGGTGCCATTTTCAGTCCGGGTCTTCGTAACAGGTGATCTTGCAAGGAAAATCGGGGTTAAAGGAATAATCAGGCTGCGCCTGGTCCTGGGAATCGAAGCAGGTGCCGGTGCACTCCTGCTTCTCTTCGTCCCAGAAGGGGCAGCGTTCCCGGAGGCAGTAGCCCATGTCCGGTATGGGGCAGAAGGGGGAGTTGGTTTCGGCCATTGGGTTTTCTGATTTTTGGTTTTTTAAGGTTGACGGTACCCACCCAAATTATTATTGAGCACAGGCGAGACGCTTGTGCCACAAGTGGCCTCTAAGGAAACCGGGGCCGCAGGTCCCGGCTTCTTTTTACCGGAGGTTGGGAGGGGAGTTTAAGGGGAGGGCGGGGGACTGTCCCCCACCCTCCCCTCAAAATTCTTTTCCCCCCTCACCCCATCAACTCCCGGATGCGTTCCCGGTGGGTTTTGAGTTTGGTCAGTTTTTCGGTCCAGGCCTGGAGTTTTTGCTGTTCTTTCTGCACCACTTCGGCGGGAGCCTTGGCCAGGAAATCCTCGTTGGCCATTTTGCGTTGAGCGGCGCTGAGGTCTTTCCCCAGTTTTTCCAATTCCCGGTCCAGGCGCCGGGCCTCTTCGGCGAAGTCGATGATGCCGGTGAGGGGCATGAAAATTTCCACTCCGCTCACCACGGCCTTGGCCGAGGCCGTGGGGATGGTCCCGGCGTTTGAGTGAAGTTCCTGCACCCGGGCCAGGAGCATGACGGAGTGGCGGTGGCGGTCCAGGGCCTCCAGGGGCGCGGCGTCCTCACTTCTCAGGTGCACCTCCACCTGGGCCCCCGGCGGCACGTTCATTTCCCCCCGGAGGTTGCGGATGGCGGTGATGGCCTCCATGACCAGGGCCATTTCGGCTTCGGCCCCGGGGTTGAGCAGCTTTTCGTCAGGCTGGGGGTAGGAGGCCGCCATGATGGAGCCCGTTTGCCCCGGCAGTTTCTGCCAGATTTCTTCAGTGATGAAGGGGACGAAGGGGTGCAGGAGCCTCAGGATGGCGCTCAGCACCGAGAGGAGGATTTCCTGGCAGTGCCGGCGGGAAGCCGTGTCTTCCTTGTCGTAGAGCTGGGGCTTGATGAATTCCAGGTACCAGTCGCAGAACTCGTGCCAGATGAACTGGTACAGGGTATGGGCCGCCTGGTCGAACTCGTAGGCCGCCAGGCGGGCCCGGGTCTCTTTAATAACCCGTTGCAGGCGAGAGAGACACCAGGCCTCCACCACCGTCAGGGGCCGGTCCGGGGAGGCGGCCCGGGGGTCGAAGCCCTCCAGGTTCATGAGGGTGAAGCGGCAGGCGTTCCAGATTTTGTTCATGAAGTTGCGGTAGCCGGCGATGCGCTCCTCGGAGAGCCTGACGTCCCGGCCCATGGCCGCGAAGGCCGCCAGAGAAAAGCGGAAGGCGTCGGTGCCGTAGCGGTCCATGAGCTCCAGGGGGTCGATGACGTTGCCCTTGGACTTGCTCATCTTCTGGCCCTCCGGGTCCCGCACCAGGGCGTGGATATAGACCTCCCGGAAGGGCACCTCCCCCATGAAGTGGAGGCCCATCATCATCATGCGGGCCACCCAGAAGAACAGGATGTCGAACGCGGTGACCAGGACGGAGGTGGGGTAGAAGAGTTTCAACTCCGGGGTCTGGTCGGGCCAGCCCAGGGTGGAGAAGGGCCACAGGGCCGAAGAAAACCAGGTGTCGAGGACGTCGGTCTCCTGGTTGAGGGACGCGCCGCCGCACTGGGGGCAGGCGCCGGGGTCTTCCCGGGTGACGATGATTTCGCCGCAACTCTTGCAGGTCCAGGCCGGGATGCGGTGGCCCCACCAGATCTGGCGGGAGATGCACCAGTCCCGGATGTTGGTCATCCAGTCGAAGTAGCTTTTATCCCAGTTGGCGGGGATAAGGCGGGTGCGGCCGTCCTCCACGGCCCGCAAGGCTTCCTCCGCCAGGGTTTTCACCGCCACGAACCATTGCCTGGAGACCAGGGGTTCCACCACGGTTTTGCAGCGGTAGCAATGACCCACGTGGATGGTGTAGGGCTCCACCTTGGCCAGCAGGCCGTCGCGCTTCAGGTCTTTTAAAATCTGCTCCCGGCAGACAAAGCGCTCCATACCCATATATTTGCCAGCTTCTTTGGTCATATGGCCGGTTTCGTTGATGACCTTCACCGCAGGGAGGTTATGGCGCCGGGCCACTTCGAAGTCGTTGAAGTCGTGGGCCGGGGTGATCTTCAGGGCCCCGGTGCCGAACTCCGGGGACACGTAGGAGTCGGTGATGACCGGGATGAGGCGGCCCAGGGCCGGCAGCCGCAGGGTGGCGCCGTGATATTTGGTGTAGCGTTTATCTTCCGGGTTGACCGCCACCGCGGTGTCGCCCAGCAGGGTTTCGGGCCGGGTGGTGGCCACCGTCACCGCGCCCTGGCCTTCGGCCAGGGGGTAGCGGATGTAATAGAGGTGGCCGTCGTGGGGGTCGTGCTCCACTTCCAGGTCCGCCAGGGCCGTCTGGCAGCGGGGGCACCAGTTGATGATGTAGTCGCCCTGGTAAATGAGGCCTTCCTCGTAGAGGCGCACAAAGACCTCCCGCACGGCCCGCGACAGGCCCTCGTCCAGGGTGAAGCGCTCCCGGCTCCAGTCGCAGGAGCAGCCCAGGCGCTTGAGCTGGGTGATGATGTGGCCGCCGGATTCGGCTTTCCACTGCCAGACGCGCTCGATGAAGGCGTCCCGGCCCAGGGCGTGGCGGTCCTGTCCTTCGGCAGCCAACTGGCGCTCCACCACGTTTTGGGTGGCAATGCCCGCGTGGTCGGTGCCCGGCATCCACAAGGCGTCGAAGCCCTCCATGCGCTTGTAGCGGATCAAAATGTCCTGCAAGGTGTTGTTGAGGGCGTGGCCCATGTGAAGTGAGCCGGTGATGTTGGGGGGCGGGATGACGATGCAGTAGGGGGGCCGGGCGCCGTCGGCCCGGGCCCGGAACAGCCCCTGCTCTTCCCAATAACGGTACCACTTTTCCTCAAGTTCCGAGGGATCGTAAACTTTTGCCAGAATTTCCGCCATGATGATCCTTGGTTAGTTCAGAGTTCAGGGTTCAAAGTTCAAAGTCGAAGGAAAGGCGTCGATGATTTTTGAGTTAACCAACGTCTCGTGGGTAAATGTTCATAAGGATTTTTAACACCGTTGGGGCACCGGGCGCAAGAACATTAGCCGTCACCCGGCTGCCGAATCTCAAGGGATGAATTTATTGACCGAGATCTTGAACCCGGTGTCAGTGGCCCGGACCTTGAGCCAATGGAAAAAATAGTTGGTGTCGTCATATCTGACCAGGGGCACTCCGGCGCCGCCGGTGATGACAAAAGGGATGCCGCCCCAGTCGCCCTGAAAATAGGCATGAATATGTCCGGCGAAGATCTGGCTCACCTGATGGGCTTTGAAAAGGGCCAGCAATTTGTCCGCGTCGGCCTGGGGCAGGCAGTGGCGGCCGCCGGTCGGGTCATACAGGGGCACGTGCAGAAAGACGAAGCGGTATTTATAGGCCCCGGCCTTCTGCAATTCTGCTTCCAGCCAGGCTTTCTGGGCCGGGTCCGGGCCCTGCTTGTCGGCGTCGTCCAGGACGATGAAGTAGTAGTTGCCGAAGTGGAAGGAGTAATAGAACGGACCCACGGAAGGGCCGAAAATATCGGCGTAAAGACGGCGGCCATAGGCGGGGTCCCGGTTGATTTCATGGTTGCCGATGACGGTCAGCAGGGGTTTGCCCAGGTTCTGCACCTGCCTGAAAAAGTGACGGTATAACGCCGGGTCCGGATGATTCACCAGGTCCCCCAGGTCCAGGCAGAAGGCGATGGCGGGGTCGCGGTTGACCTGACTGATGAGGGAGTTGAACCGGCCTTGGTCATCCCGGTTGTCGCCGAAAACCGCGAAGCTAAAATCACCGGGATCGGCGATGGCAATGGCTCTCAGGTTGGCGCCCAGCCAATCGCCGGGCAGGCTTTGAACCCAGGCCTGGGGGGCCAGGACCAGCAGTCCCAGGAGCAGAAGCAGAGACAGCCGGAGAACCTTACCAGTCTTCATGCGGGTCATCAGGGGGGGCATAAATCCTCACTCAGCAGGACGGGTAATCTTTCCCGGTCTAATTCCCAAGCAATATTGCTAACATGGCGGCCTAGCCCTGTCAAGGAAATTGGCGGCTTGACAAGGGCGGCCAACTTTGTTATGACCAGGTGGTCATGTCAACGGAACCGGCTCTGGCCACCTTCCGGCACCTGCCGCCGGATAAGCGGGAGCGCATCCTGGACGCGGCCCTCTCGGAGTTCGCGGACCAGGGCTATCAGGCCGCGTCCCTGAACCGCCTGGTGGCCCAGGCCGGCATCGCCAAGGGGTCGCTGTACCAGTACTTCCCCAACAAAGAGGGGATCTTTCATTACGTCTTCGGGTACGCCCTGAACCTGGTGCGGCAGACCCTCACCGCGGTGAAGGACGAAACCCTGGAGGAGGACCTCTTCACCCGCCTGGAAAAATCCCTGCTGGCCGGGGTGCGGTTTTTGCGGGAACATCCCCGAATTTTCAACCTCTACCTGAAGATCCAGTTCGACCAGAAGGTGCCCTTTCGGGCCGAATTCCTGGCCGCGGTGCGCCGCCACGCGGCGGAGTATTTTTCCTCCCTGGTGCGCCGGGCCCGGGTCCGGGGGGAACTCCGGCCCGGAGTCCCCGAGGCCGCGGTCTTGTTTTTGCTGGACGCGGTGTTCGACCGCTTCCTCCAGGCCGTGGCCATCCCAGCCCTGGATGTGAACCTGGGCCTGCACCAGGCCGGGGACGACGCCGTCCGCCGCCGCGTCCGGGAACTGCTGGCCCTGCTCAGGGACGGCCTGGCGGCGTGAACAGTAGTCAGTAGCCAGCAGCCAGTAGCCAGTAGCCAGGGTCAGGAACCAGTTAACTACCTGTATTCCACGGGCAACGGGCAACTGACTACTGATAAAATAAATGACCGGCCGGTCATAAAGGAGTTTCGCCAATGGGCTTCGATTTCCGGGACCCGGCCCTAATCCCCCTTTACGACAAGGTGGCCGCCGGGGCCCGCCTGGACCGGGAAGACGGCGTCACCCTGTTTCACAGCGCCGACCTCCTGGGGGTGGGGTTTCTCGCCCGCACCGTGAAGGAGCGCCTCCACGGGGACAAGGCTTTTTACATCTACAACCAGCACCTGAACTACTCCAACATCTGCGTCAACGGCTGCAAATTCTGCGCCTTCGGGCGCAAGGCCGGGGACCCCGGGGCCTACGAGATGAGCCTGGACGAAGTTTTCGCCCGGGTGGAAGAAAGGCTGCCCGAACCCATCACCGAGATTCACATCGTGGGCGGCTGCCACCCGGACCTGCCGTTTTCCTATTATCTCGACATGCTCCGGGGCATCAAAAAGCGGCGCCCCGACGTGCACCTCCAGGCCTTCACCGCGGTGGAGGTGGCGCACCTGGCCAAACTGGCGAATCTTCCCATCCCTGAAGCGCTGGAGGCTTTGCGGGAAGCGGGCCTGGGATCCCTGCCCGGCGGCGGCGCCGAGGTCTTCAGCCCCCGCATCCGCCAGAACCTGTGCCCGGAGAAGCTCTCCCCCGAAGGCTGGCTGGAGGTGGCCCAAACCGCCCACCGGCTGGGCCTCAACACCAACGCCACCATGCTGTACGGCCACCTGGAGACTGTTACGGAGCGGGTGGAACATCTGGTCAGGCTGCGCGAGGCGCAGGATGAAAGCGGCGGCTTTCTGGCCTTCATCCCCCTGGCCTTTCACCCGGCCAACACCGGCTTGAGCGAGCTCGCCGGCCCCAGCGCCCTGGACGACCTGAAGACGCTGGCGGTGTCCCGCCTGATGCTGGACAACTTTCCCCACATCAAGGCCTTCTGGGTGATGCTGGGGCCCAAGCTGGCCCAGATTTCGCTCTGTTTCGGGGTGGACGACGTGGACGGCACCGTCATGGAGGAGCGCATCACCCATATGGCCGGAGCCCAGACTCCCCAGGGGCTGACCCGTTCCCAGCTCCGGGCCCTGATCCGGGAGGCCGGCTGCGAGCCGGTGGAGCGGGACACGCTTTATACAGTAGTCAGTGGTCAGTAGTCAGTGGTCAGGGGGCAGGGGGCAGGGGTTAGGGGCCTTCTCCTTCCCAAGTTAGACTTGGGAACGAGAGCCAACGTGACCTAAAAAGTTCCTGAGTTTATGTAGGACACCCGCCTTCGGGTGTCCGGCTTGGGCCCCGCCGGCGGCGGCGCCACATTTCACGGCGTAAAGATGAACAAGCTGCTAACAAAAGGCAAACGTCTCGATTTCGAGGAGGCTTGCCGCCTTTGGGACCTGGACCTTCTCACCCTGGGGCAGGCCGCGCAGGGGGTGCGCCGCCGGATAGTCCCGGAGCCCCGGGTCACTTTCGTCATCGACCGCAACATCAATTACACCAACGTCTGCGTCTCGGGGTGCCGCTTCTGCGCCTTTTACCGGGCGCCGGGGTCCCCGGAAGGCTACGTGCTGACCTGGGAGGAGCTGGCGGAGAAACTCGCGGAGCTCAAAGCCCACGGCGGCAGCGGGGTGCTGCTCCAGGGGGGTCTCAACCCGGACCTGCCTTTTGATTATTACGAGAAGCTGGTGAGCTTCATCCGGGATTCCGGCCTGGCGGTGCACGGCTTTTCGCCGCCGGAAATTTCTTTCCTCGCCCGGGAAAATGACCTGACCCTCCCCGAAGTGATCCGGCGCCTGAGGGACGCGGGCCTGAGCTCCATCCCCGGGGGCGGCGCCGAAATCCTGGTGGACCGGGTGCGCCGGCTCCTGTCCCCCAACAAATGCACCAGCCGGGAGTGGCTGGCGGTCATGGCCGCGGCGCACCGGGAAGGCCTCAGGACCAGCGCCACCATGATGTTCGGGCATCTGGAGACCCGCCGGGAGAGGATAGAGCACCTGTTCAAGGTTCGGGACCTGCAAGATGAGACCGGGGGCTTCACCGCCTTCATCCCCTGGACCTACCAGCCCGGCGGCACCAGCCTGGGGGGCGAGGCGACGGGCGCGGTGGAGTATCTGCGCACCCTGGCCGTCTCCCGCCTGGTGCTGGACAACGTGCCCCATCTCCAGGTCTCCTGGGTCACCCAGGGGCCCAAGGTGGCGCAAATCGCCCTCTCTTTCGGGGTCGATGACTTCGGCTCCACCATGCTGGAGGAAAACGTGGTGGCCGCCACGGGGGTGGGCTTCCGCCTGGACCGGGCCGAAATCGAGGCCCTCATCCGGCAGGCGGGCTACGAACCGCAGGTGCGGGATCACCGGTATAATATCAGAGGTCAGTGATCGGTGGCCAGTGGCCAGTCAAGAACAGCGGTTGGGGGCGGGCCTCCGTGTCCGCCTGGAAAGCACGTACTGCGCACCTTCAGAACGTATCTATAAGGCAGCTTAAGGAAAAATATAAGTAAATATGCAGCCGAAGATTGCCGTCATCGCCCGGGTGGGGGCGCATCAGCCGCTGGCGGCCGCGGGCCTGGAGCGGCTGGGCGCCGAGGTCCGGCCCACCCCCTACGGCGACAGCCGCCCCATCCATTTCTTCAGGCACGGGGGCCTGGATTTTGTGGTCTTATCCCGTCATGGCGAGGGGGGCTACGACCTCTCCGCGCCTTACCTCAACCCCCGGGCCAACCTCTACGCCCTGAGAGACCTGGGAGTGGAGAAGATCCTGGCCTGGGTGGCGCCGGGCTCGCTGAAGGAGGAGATGGCCCCCGGCCACCTGGCGGCCCCCCACGACGTGCTGGACGAGGGCCGGGGCGGCCCCCACACCTTTTTCCCCGGCGTGGGCTGGGGCTTCATCCGGCACCACCCGCTCTTCTGCCCGGAACTCAGGGGTGCCATGCTGGCGGCCCTGGCGGACGTGCCCTTCCGGGTTCACCCGGAGGCGGTTTACGTGGCCACCACCGGGCCGCGGTTGGAAACCGCGGCAGAAATCCGCAAATTTCGTCTCCTGGGCGGCGACCTGGTGGGGCAGACCCTGGCGCCGGAGGTCTTTCTGGCCCGGGAACTGGAACTTTGTTATGTTGCGCTCACGTATGTGGTAAACTACGCCGAAGGTTTGGCGGACCGGCCCTACCAGCCCGGGGTCCTCTTCGAAGGCCTGGCCACCCCGGAGGAGACGGCCCGGGTGGCGCAGGTGGAAGCGGCTTTCCCGGAGCTGATGAGGAGAATCTTGCCGGCCCTGGCGGACACCCGGCGGGCCTGCCCCTGCCCCCGGCTGATGGAGCGCTACCGGCTCCGGGGCAATATCGGGCCGGACTGGCGCACCTGGGTGCGGTAAGGTAGCTCTCGGCTGAAAGCAGACCGCTGAAAGCTCTAAAATGATCGCGCATTTGAGCAAATGGGTCCTGCCGGTGAGCCGACCTCCCCTCCGGGAAGGGGCGGTGGTGGTGGAAGGAGACCGCATCAAGGCGGTGGGACCGGCCAAGGAAGTCCTGGCGGGTTTCAAGGGCCTGGTCTGCGATCACGGTTCCGGGGCGATCCTGCCGGGGCTGGTCAACTGCCACGTGCATCTGGAGTTTTCGGCCCTGGCGGGCCGGGTGCCGCCCCAGGCCCGCTGGGAGAAATGGCTGGAAACCACCCTCCAGGCCTTCGGGGAGCTCACCCCAGCGGAAGTGGAAGCCGGTATCGCCGCGGGAATCGCCGCCCTGCGCCGCGGCGGCACCGCCCTGGTGGGGGAAGTCACCAACACCGGCAGGTCCTGGCCGCATCTGGAGCAGAGCCGCCTCTCCTATCACCTGTTCTACGAATGTCTGGGGTTCAACCTGGCGGGCGGCAGGGAGCTGGAAGAGGATTTTCCCTTTTTCGCCACCCCGGAAGTGGAGGACTCACCCCAAATCTCCGCCGCGGCCCATGCGCCCTATTCGGTGTCGGCTCCCCTGTTTCAGGCCGTGTGCCGTTGGAACCGCCGGCGGTTGCGGCCCCAGATGGTGCACCTGGCGGAATCCCGGGCCGAACTTAACTTCCTGACCCGGGGGGATAAGTTCTTTGAAAGTTTGCTAAAGGAGCGCCGGCGTTGGGTGGACGGCTACCGGCCGCCGGGGATGGGGCCCGCGGCCTACCTGGAGTCCCTGAATTTTTTGGGCAAGAACACCCTGGCGGTGCACGGCACCCGGCTTACCGACAATGAGGTGGCGGCCCTGGCCCGCACCGGCACCTGGTTGGTCCTGTGCCCCCGGGCCAATCGCTACACCGGCGCCGGGACCCCGCCGGTGGCCAAACTGCTCCGGGCCAAAGTGCCCCTGGTCCTGGGCAGCGACTCCCTGGCAGGCAACTGGGATCTGAACCTGTTTGCGGAGATGCGCTGGCTCCACCGCAACTTTCCCGCCTACCCCGGGGACCTCTGGCTGCGCCTGGGGACTTTGAAGGGCGCCCGGGCCCTGGACCGGGAAAAAGACTTCGGCAGCCTGGAGCCCGGCAAAAAGGCGGCCCTGGGGTTCATTCCCCTGAGCGAATCCCTGGAATTCTGGGAAGAGCTGTTTGTGGCCGGGTCCATGGGCATGTTCCGCTGGCTCCAGTAAGGACCGTTTTGGGTTTTTGGTTTTTCGTTTTTGGTTAAGGATTTGATAGGCGAAGCTAATTCCCTTTGCGAGTCCGTGTCAACCTGCAAGCTCTTTGAGGAAATAACGAAAAACGAAAAACGAAATACGAGGAAGGCATGGATTCAAAACCGCGGCTGGGGCGGATTCAATATCTCAATGTGCTGCCCATCTATTATGCCCTGGAAAACGTCTTTGCGGAGAACGGCTTCCGCCTGGTGCGGGGCACCCCGGCGGAGCTCAACGCTTTGATGCGCCGGGGGGAGGTGGACCTGGGCTCCATCTCCGCCCTGGAGTACGGCCGTTTCCCCGACAATTACCTGCTGCTTGCCGACCTTTCCATCAGTTCCCGGGGGCCGGTGGGCAGCGTCCTGCTGTTCAGCCGGGTGCCGTTCGCCCGCCTGGGGAGCCGGACGGTGCAGGTGAGTGCGGCTTCGGCCAGCGGTGCGGGACTGCTCAAGGTTTTAATGGCCGAGCTTTTCGGGGTGCGGCCGGATTACCGCCAGGAGCCCTTGGATGTGGCGTCCGGCGGCGAGGTCAGCGCGGTGCTGGCCATCGGCGACGAGGCCCTGCGCCTGAAGGCCGCGGGCTCCATGCCCTACGAGCTGGACCTGGGCGAAGCCTGGCTGGAGTTGACCGGTTTGCCCTTTGTTTTCGGGGTCTGGGCGGTGCGCCGGGATTTTGCCGGGTTCCACCCCGAGGCCGCGGCGGCCCTGCACCGCCTGCTGCTCCGTTCCCGGGACTGGGGCCTGGCCGCGTTGCGCGAACTGAGCCGCCTGGCGGCCACCCCCTTCGGCATGTCGCCGGCCCAGGTGTTGGCCTATTTCCGCCAGTTGAACTACTCTCTGGGACCGGAGCATCGGCGGGGGCTGGAGACGTTTTTCCATTATTTGCAGCGGCTGGGGGAACTGTCGCAGCGGCCGCGGTTGGAGTTTTTTAGGGGTTAGGGGTTAGGGGTTAGGGGTTTATGGCTAGCAGCTTTATGTTTTGGTTTTAAAACTAGGGGGCGGCCCTAGGCCGCCAGCAGTCGGCGGGCACCGGCCGCCTTATGATGTCTTGGGGTTGAGGAGATTTTAGAGGGTGATGTCGCCCCATCGTATTTTAAGATAATCTTTAGCTCAAAGCTGACAGCTAGTAGCTATCCCAAAGGAATCACATGGGTTACCGAGACTTGCAGGACTTTATCGCCCGCCTGGAGCAGGCCGGGGAGCTGGTGCGCATCCGGGAGTCGGTGAGCCCGTTCTTGGAGATCACCGAGATCACCGACCGGGTCTGCAAGCATGGGGGGCCGGCGCTGCTCTTCGAGAATGTGCCCGGTTACGAGATGCCGGTGCTGATGAATGCCTTCGGCTCCCTGAAGCGCATGTGCCTGGCCTTAGAAGTGGAGTCCCTGGATGATATCGCCGGGGAGTTGCTGAGCTTCCTGGAAGCCGAAGGCGACACCCTGATGAAGAAGCTGAAGCTCCTTCCCAAGCTGGCCCGGTTGGGGCGCATGTTTCCCAAGGACGTCTCCCGGGCCCCCTGCCAGGAAGTGGTCTTCACCGGGGACGACGTCGACCTGGGGCGGATTCCGGTCCTCACCTGCTGGCCGGAAGACGGCGGGCCCTTCATCACGCTTCCCGCGGTCTTCACCCAGCACCCGGAGACCGGACGGCGCAACGTGGGGATGTACCGCTTGCAAGTGTTTGACGGCAAGACCACCGGCATGCACTGGCACGCCCACAAGGGGGGAGCCCAGCACTACCGGGTGGCCGAGGCCCGGGGCGAGAACCTGCCCGCGGCCGTGGCCATCGGCGCGGACCCCGCGGTGACCTACGCCGCCACTGCGCCCTTGCCCGAAGACATTGACGAGATTCTCTTCGCCGGGTTTCTCCGGGGCGCGCCGGTGGAGATGGTGGATTGTCTCACCCAGCCCCTGAAAGTGCCGGCGGAGGCGCAAATCGTCCTGGAAGGGTTTGTGGTCCCGGGCGAAAGACGGGTGGAGGGGCCCTTCGGCGACCACACCGGCTACTATTCCCTGGCGGACGACTACCCGGTCTTCCACCTCACGGCCCTCACCCGGCGCCGCCGGGCCGTCTATCCGGCCACCATCGTGGGCCGCCCTCCCATGGAGGACTGCTTCATGGCCAAGGCCACGGAGCGCATCTTCTTCCCGCTCATCCGGAAGACCCTGCCGGAGATGGTGGACCTGAACCTGCCGGTGGAAGGGGTGTTCCACAACCTGGCCTTCGTCGCCATCGACAAGCGCTACCCGGGCCACGCCCGCAAGGTGATGCACGCCCTCTGGGGCCTGGGGCAGATGATGTTCACCAAGATCATCGTGGTCTTTGACAAGGAGGTGGACGTGCAGGACCTCTCCCAGGTGCTCTGGCGCCTGGGGAACAACGTGGACCCCAAGCGGGACGTGGTCTTCTCCGAGGGCCCGGTGGACGCCCTGGACCACGCCGCGCCGCTGCCGCACTACGGCTCCAAGATGGGCATCGACGCCACCCGCAAGTGGCCCGAGGAGGGCTTCACCCGGCCCTGGCCCCGGGTCATTGAGATGGACCCGGAAATCAAACGAAAGGTGGACGAACTGTGGCCGCGTTTGGGATTGGGCTGAACCGCTACGTGGTGGCCATGACCGGGGCTTCCGGCATGATTTACGCCCGGGAGCTCCTGGCCTATTTCGGCACCCGCCCGGACCTGGAGCTGCATGCGGTCATCTCCGAGGCCGGGGGCCAGGTCCTGGCCCTGGAGCTGGAGCAGGCGCCCCGGGACCTGGCCCCCGGGGCCGTCTGGCATCGGGTGGATGATTTCACCTCTCCCCTGGCCAGCGGCTCTTTTCGGGCCCGGGCCATGGTGGTGGTGCCCTGCTCCATGGGGAGCCTGGGGGCCATCGCCCAGGGCGCGGGACGGAACTTGATCCACCGGGCCGGCGAGGTGTTCCTGAAGGAGCGGCGCCCCCTGATTCTGGTGGTGCGGGAGACGCCGCTGAGCCTCATCCATTTGCAAAACCTGGCCCGGGCGGCCCGGGCCGGGGCCACTATCTTCCCGGCTTGCCCGGGGTTCTACCACCGTCCCGCGTCGCTTACCGAGCTGGCCCGGCAGTTCGCCGGCCGCATCCTGGACCACCTGGGTCTGGAGCACCAACTGGGGGCGCGCTGGGGAGAATGATTCGTTGTTCGTTTTTGGTTAATAGTAACAAGTCATTCGGCTGGCATTGCTCTTAACGATGCTTTCGATGCTGCGAATTAAGAGGAAAGACGAAAAACGAAGAACGAAAAACGAAAAACGAAAAACGAGACGCCGCCAATGCGCAGCTTATTTCGACACATCTACGAACTGCTGGAAATGATTAAAATCGGCCACAGCGTCCTGGCCCTGCCCTTTGCTTTCATGGGGGCCATGCTGGCGGCCCGGGGCTGGCCCGGCGGGCGCACCGCGTTTTATATCCTGGTGGCCATGGTGGGGGCCAGGAGCGCGGCCATGGGCTTCAACCGCCTGGCGGACGCGGACCTCGACGGCCTCAACCCCCGCACCGCCGACCGGGCCCTGCCCGCGGGCCGGGTGAGCCGGCGGGCCGCGGTGATCCTGGTGGTGGTCAGTTCTCTGGTCTTCATGGCGGCGGCTTCTCAACTCAACCGCCTCTGTTTCCTCCTGTCGCCCCTGGCCCTGGCGGTGGTCCTGGGCTACTCCCTCACCAAACGCTTCACCGCGGCTTCCCACTGGGTCCTGGGCCTGAGCCTGGGCATCGCCCCGGTGGGCGGCTGGCTGGCGGTGGAGGGCCACCTGGGACTTCCGGCCCTCACCCTCTCCCTGGCGGTGGTCTTCTGGGTGGCGGGCTTCGACATCCTGTACGCTCTCCAGGACGAAGAGTTCGACCGGCGGACGGGGCTCTTTTCCCTGCCGTCCCGAATGGGGGGAAGAAAGGCCCAGCGTCTGTCGGCCTGGTGCCACCTGGCCGCGGCCGCGGGGTTTTTCCTCACCGGGCGGCTGGCCGGCCTGGGGGGAATCTACCTGGGGGCCGTGGTCTTCAGCGCCCTGCTCCTGGCGGTTCAGCACCTTCTCCTCTCGGCCCGGGCCCCGGCGCAACTGCCGCCGGCGTTTTTCACCCTCAACGGCCTGGTGGGCCTGGGGTTGGGATTGGCCACCTGGGCCAGCCTGGCTTTTTGACCGGCCCCGAAGCGAGGGAAGTGGTTAAAGATTGACTAACTTTTGGGAAAAGCGGTGAAACTTTTTTCTTATTCACCTAACTTTATGCTTGACATGCAAAATTTTAAGGGCTTAAAATGGCGCTGAACTATTTATGAGGGGACTTGGGTCTCCAAAAGTCCTGGAAAGGAGGAAATGGGCTGGGGTCTGTGTGGGGATAAGACCCGGATTTTGATCAACCAACGATTAAGGGGGGATAACCTGATGAGCAAAAAAGCGTTTTTGATTTTGGGGGCATTGTTCTTAACCGCAGTTCTTCTAACCCCGGCCGCGGCCGAGATGTACGTGGAAGCGTACCTCGGCGGCGCGAAGTCGGCTCCGCTGTCCCAGACGGTGACTCTCAATTCTGCCACCATTCCC
>Ga0315268_10000837_pt1 | contig 36057 bp, 35 predicted proteins | sample C1_top_MG_FD_204535 | JGI IMG/M metagenome (GOLD analysis project Ga0315268, IMG submission 204535) | Sediment microbial communities from Yellowstone Lake, YNP, Wyoming, USA - C1_top | ecosystem: Environmental > Aquatic > Freshwater > Lake > Sediment | place: USA: Wyoming | collected 2017-08-01
GCAATAGTGAGGCATGACTGAGCGAGTCAATCAGCGCGGACTGCTTTTCAAGCCTTCAGAGTTCCCGGCGCTCGAGGAATACGGGGCGAGCTTGGCGGACGCGGCCAGGGCGGAACGAGAAGCCCGGAGGGAATTGGACGCGGACAAAAAGGCAGGACGGCTGGTCGAATTTACGGAGCAGTCTGTGGGATGGACTACACTATCACGGTAGGGCGCGCACTCCTGTGCGCGCCGCTGAGTTGGCTTTCGAGGGTGTTTGCGGCGCGCTGGGGACAGCGCGCCCTACCAGCCTGTCGCTTATCCAGCCCACTCCTTGGCAATTAGAAGACAGGCACTCGTTGGACCCGTGCGCATCATCGTGGCCATTACTGGCGCCAGCGGGGCGCTTTACGCCCAGCGGCTCTTGGACAACCTGGACGCCCGCCAGCACGCCGTCCACCTGATCGTCAGCCGTTACGCGCGCGAGGTGCTCGCCGCAGAATTGCCCGGCGGTTTGCGGGTGGCTGAGGGGGTGGTTGCCCACGAGCCCGACGGCATGAACGCCCCTTTCGCCAGTGGCTCCAACGCCGGCGACGCGATGGTCGTTATTCCCTGCACCATGGGCACGCTGGGCCGGATCGCGCACGGGGTGAGCGACGATCTGTTGCTGCGCGCCGCCGACGTGATGCTCAAAGAACGCAAGAAACTGATCCTGGTGGTCCGCGAAACGCCGCTTAACTTGGTTCACCTCAAGAACATGGAACTGCTGCTCCTGGCGGGGGCGGTCATTCTGCCGGCGAACCCATCTTTCTACAGCCGCCCGGCGACGGTCGAACAGGTCGTGGACACAGTGGTCGCCCGGGTGTTGGACCATTTGGGCATCGCCCACCAGTTGGCCGCCCGCTGGCAGGAAGAACGCGAATAGAAAAAGGCGGCGGAAGCGGAATACATAGCTGTGCAAAAGGCCCTCGACAATTGCCCGCACGCGAAAAGCTAGCGCGCAGTCCTCGGCGCGCTCCTAGCGGGCCGCGCCGTCATCCCGGCGGGCGCTGATCCAGTTCAACGTTCGATGTTCAATGTTCGATGTTCGATGTTCGGTTCTTAATCCTCAATGTTCGGTTTCCTCCTCCACCTCCGTAAATGGGCCGGGTTCGTGCGGTTCTCCCACACGCTCTTCGCGCTGCCCTTTGCGCTGGCGTCCATGGCCGTGGCGGCGCGCGAACAGCGCGGCTGGCCCGGCTGGCGCACGTTCCTGCTGATCCTGGCTGCGATGGTCTGCGCCCGCACTTGCGCGATGGCCTTCAACCGCATCGCCGACCGCAAGCTCGACGCGGCCAATCCACGCACGGCGGCGCGCGCCTTGCCCACCGGCCAGATCAGCCTGGTGGGCGCGTGGACACTCTGCCTGTTGAGCGGCGCCGGGCTGGCGGCGGCCAGCTACTTCATCAATGCCCTGTGCTTCTACTTATCCCCCGTCGCCTTGATGGTGGTTTGCTTCTATTCGTTGACGAAGCGGTTCACTGATTTCACCCACGTGTTTCTGGGGGTGGCGCTGGCCCTGGCCCCGGTGGGCGCCTGGCTGGCGGTCAAGGGCAACTTCGAGTTCTTTCCCGTGCGCGCGGGCGTGATCGTGCGCGAGTCCAGCGCGTGGCTGCCGCTGCTGCTGGGCGCGGCGGTGGTTCTTTGGCTGATCGGCTTTGACATCATCTACTCGATCCAGGACTACGAATTCGACCGCGCGCACGGCCTCCACAGCCTGGTGGTGCGCTGGGGCGTGGACAACGCCCTGCGGGCCTCCTTCCTGGCGCACCTGTGCATGGTGACGTTGCTGGCGGTCTTTGGCTGGCTGGCGCGCTTCCGAGTGGCCTATCTGGCCGGGATGGGCATCATCCTGGTCTGCCTGGTGCTGGAACACTGGCTGGCCCGCAAACGCAGCTTGAAGTGGATCAACGTCGCCTTCTTCCGCCTCAACGCGCTGATCAGCATCGTGTTCCTGGTGGTCACGGTGGCCGAGGTAGTCTTCCCGGCCTTTCGCCTGGTGTGGTAAGCTGCGGTCCTGGCACGGCGCTGACGCGCCACAAGATGAATTGCGCCATAGAACATAGCGAACTGCGCGACCTCTACGCCAAGGTGGCAGCGGGCGAACGCATTTCCGAGGCCGAGGCCTTGCGGTTGTTTCAGAGCACTGACCTCAACGCCCTGAGCGCCATCGCCAGCCTCGCCTGCCAGCGCAAGAACGGCAACCGCGCCAGTTACATCCTCAACCGCCACATTAACTATTCCAATTACTGCATCCTGAGCTGCAAGTTCTGCTCATTCGCGCGCAAGAAGCGGGATGCCGACGGCTTCGAGTTGACGGTCGAGCAGATCGTGCAGAAGGCGCGCGAGGCGCTGGCGCTCGGCGTCACCGAGTTGCACATTGTCGGCGGCCTGCATCCGTCGCTGCCGTTCAGTTATTACCTGGAGATGCTGCGGGCCTTGCGGGCGCTGGACGGGCGGCTGCAGCTCAAGGCCTTCACCGCGATTGAGGTCCTGCACTTCGCCTGGCTGGCCAGGAAATCGGTGCGCGACACCCTGCTGGAATTGCGCGCGGCGGGGTTGGACGCGCTCACCGGCGGCGGGGCGGAGATTTTCGCGCCGGACGTGCGCCGGGCGATTGCCTTGGGCAAGGAAACCGCCGAGGAATGGCTCGACGTGCATCGCACCTGGCACCAGTTGGGCGGGCGCAGCACCTGCACGATGCTTTTTGGACACGTCGAGTCCCTGGCCGACCGCGTGGATCACTTGCGCCGCCTGCGCGAGCTCCAAGACGAGACCCACGGCTTCACCGGCCTCGTGCCACTGCCCTACCAGCCCGAAAACAACGAGATTCCCGTGTCCGCGCCGCCGACGGGTTTCGATGCCCTGCGCACCATCGCGGCCAGTCGCGTCTATCTGGACAATGTGGACCACATCACTGCCTACTGGGTGGGCTTGGGGCTGAAACTGGCGCAAGTGGCCTTGAGCTACGGGGCCGACGACCTGCAAGGGACGATCCTGGAGGAACACATCTTTCACCTGGCCGGCGCGCCCACGCCGCAGCTCCAGCCCGAGGCGGCCATGCTCCGCGCCATCCGCGAGGCGGGGCGCGTCCCCGTCCAGCGCAACACCTTCTACGAGCCGATCAGGGTGTGGGACTGAAGGACGGAGGAGAAACTGTTTTTTCACACTCGGCGGGTGAGCTTCCGGGAGTGGTCGCGCTTTATCCGCTCGGTCAAAGCGCCGACTGCCAGAGATCGAAGTTAGTATGCGGGTAAAGAGGACAGCGAAGGAAGCAGCGAAGGCTTCCGCTGCGGCGCGGGCGCGCAAACGACGCAAAAAACTCGTTGCCTGCTGTCTGTTCGTGCCGGTTTGGATTACTCTGACTTGTTTCACTGCCGCAGTCCGCGGTGGCGGCGGTGGCACAGTGGCTTCTTTCGATGAATTCAAGCGAAGACTGCCGTCGAGTTGCCTGACGATGTTGGTCGGATTGTCGATTGTGCTCCTTCTGTATCTGCGGGGCGAGCTAAAGCGGCGATTGGTGTGCACGTCATGCAGTATGATCAAAGGCGGTGACGGAAACTTAACGTGCTCCTGCGGTGGGCACTTCGTAAGCCTCGAGAGCGTGAAATGGGGCGGGCGCGATAGAGAGAGGACCTGAGTGAGCATGGCGTTGTGACGCAACCCAGGCCTGCTGATGGGAATTTGCTTCTTCGATGCCGGGGACCAAAGAAGCTCTCCGTGTGGTCAGACTGCTCGGCAAGCCGGGTGGCCGATGAGCCTGCGCGCTACGCTCTTCCGCCCCTCGCGGGGCTGGTTAACCTGCTTGTTTCCGCGACCCACCGCTGAAGCGGTGGGCTATCATCGCCCGTCCCTCCGGGACTGATGCCACTCCGGCAGCAAGGCTTCGAACTGGCCGGCCGGGAGGTCGGAGCAGCGCAACGCGGCGGGCGGGGCGAAAGCGCGGTATGCGGCTTCGGTAAAGGCGAAGCGTCCGCCGGCGCCGTTGAGCCACAGGCAGCGCGGGGCGATCAGGCTGGCGAATTGCGGCAAATCACCGTCCCGGAGGACATTGGGCAGCGAGTTGGTTGGGCTCACCTCAGCATAGAGCGGTCCCACCGCATCGAGCGCCACCCCCGCCCAGCGCGCATCCAGCGCCGCGGCGAACAGCGCGAACGACCCCGTTGCGCCCAGGCCAACCACAAACACGCGCTGCGGGTCAACCTGGCCGCGCGCTCGCAGCCAGGCCCCTGCGCAGTTGAGGTCGCGGGCCGCCATGCCTTCTTCGGGGCGCCCCCAGATGACCATGTTCCAGTACCACTTGCGTTGCAGTTCCCCGCGCAGGCGCGGGTCCAGCGCCAGCACCACCACCCCGCGCGCGAGCAACGCGCGCACCAGCGCCGCGCGCTCCGCCAACAGCGCCGCCTTGCCGCCCGGATGCACGATGACCACGGCGGGCGATTTCTTTGCCATTCCAGTTAGAGCCCCCTTGTGGCCGCTGCTGCGCGTTTGCAGGCCAGACGGCGCGTTGCAGGCGATACCACAACCCACGAAAATGGTACAGGCCGCTGGGCGACGCGAAGCGTCTTGGAGTGCGGCAGTCCTCTGCCGCTCTCCCACCGCCCGTCCCCAAAGCGCCAGAGGACTGGCGCACTCCAAAAGCTTCGCGCGGTCCGAGCCGACCGGCATTTTCAGCTCAGTGGCCGGCAAGGGCTGCGACCCCGGAACAAACAACCAGCCCGGCACGGTAACGCCCGGCTCGGTGTCCAGCAGCCATTGCTCGGCCTTGAGTCCTTGCGCTTCGGCCAGCCCGCGGGAGCGCGCGTTGAAGTGTGCTATGTGAACGCGCAGAGCTTCTTCGACATTACGAACCGACACCGGCTTGGTAGGGCGCGCTGTCCCCAGCGCGCCGGATTCTGTCCGGGCGATGGTCTGCGGCGCGGTGAGGACACCGCGCCCTACCGCACCGCGAGGGGCCACGTGTTGAACAGATTCTGCGCGCCCAAATCGCGGCGCGTTCTCGCCCAACAACTCGCGCACCGCTAAGCGGAGGCGCTGGCGGTAATTCCGCCATTGGCTCGCGCTGCGCAACTCCGGCGCCCGGAACATATACTGCTGCCGGTACCACGCCGCGGCCGCTTCGAGGCCCAAGTTGCCGGGGACATCGGCGCTCAGGGCCTTAAGCTTCTGCGGGGCTTCGGGCGTGACCGGTGGTTCTTTGGGCGAGGCGGCATTGGTGTCGCCCTTGAGGTAGCGATTCATCCAGGCGTACATCTGTTCGCGGCTGTCCCGGTCGTAGTTGTGGGGCTTGTCGAACTGCACGCAGTCAACGTCGCCGCCCAGCAGGTTGAAGACGTGGCGGATATCAGGGAACTCCTGCTTGGGGAAGTCTTTGGTCCAGTCGCCGGTGGCGCAGATGAAGCGCGTGGGCCGCGGGGCGAACATGGCGGAGATTTCGTGTTCGTCGGTGGCGCCGGCGATGCCCGGGGCGTGATTGCAGAAACAGTGAGTCTTTTCGCTCACAAACAGGATGCGGCGGAAGTATGACACCAACACGGCCGGGACGGGCACTTTGACCCGCGTGTCCAAAGCCGCCAGGTACATCGTTTGCTGGCCGCCGCCCGAAGCGCCCGCGCAGCCGATCCGCTCCGGGTCAACGCAGTCGAGCGACTGGAGATAATCGAGCGCCCGCATGTTGTTCCAGGTCATCAGGCCAATCGGGCACAAGCCGATGGCTAGGTCGGCCATGTGGGTCGAGTCGGGGCAGAACGCGACGCAGCCCTGCTTGGCCAGAGCAATGCAGCAGGTCTGCACGACGGGGTGGAGCGCGCGTTGGTCCCAGTGACCGTGGGGGTTGAGGATGGCGGGGAAACGGGGGGATGGGGGAGTACGACTCGGAGCAGGATTGGGATTAAGATTAGGATCAGGAGGGGCGGGGGCGGGCGGGGTGGAGCGGGAGGCGCTGGTGGCGGCGGAGTGCAGTCGGGGCAGGTAGAGAAACCCGCTGGCATAGATGCGCGGCTGCACTTGATAGTACACCCGCGCAACGGTGTAGTCCTCGTGCTCGATGCGCCCGGTAATATGCGGGTCCAGCGGCACACGCTCCGGCAGCGGCGACAGGCCAAGGCAGCGCCGCACTTGCTCCTCCAGAACCGCGCGCCGCGCCAGCCACTGGCTCCGGGTGTGGAACCGCGTCAACGGCTGGGGCGCCGTCAGGCGCTCAAAGTAGCGCGCGAAGAACTGCTCCCGCTCGGCCGGCGTGAGAACCTCCGCGCGGGTCTGGACCACGAGCAGCAAGAGCGCAACCAGTGGCGCTCGCGCAAAAGAGTTCATGATGACGGGGCCAAGGCGCGGTCTTCGCGTGGGTTGGCAATCGTGAAACGTGAAACGTGAAGACGTGATGCGCGAAGAAGGCGCAAAAGTCTCCTCACGGGTTCACGTTTCACGCATCACGCTTCGCGCCCCCCTACCGCTCCTTCTTCATCGCCTCCCGCAACGCCTGTTCAGCCTCAGGCCCCCAATAGCCGCAGTCCAATTCCACGAACACCGAGGTGTAAGGGATCGTCAAGTCGGTCTTGAACACCAGGATGCGGAAGACTTTGGCGGCGGCGTCCAGCTTGGCGATCAGCTCATCGTGGGGCAGGCTGGTGACGCGGCGGCCTTCCAGAAGTCGGTTCAACTCCGTCCGGTAGGCGGTCACGCCGGGGGCATGCTCCTCCGGCACGTGCGGCAATTCGGCGTCCAAATGCACCACCGGCCTGACGTGTTTGGTTTTGTCGAGGGCGGCGAGGACGGCCCCGACGACTTCAAGCTGCTTGGCCTCGGTGTAAATCGTTTCGATGCCCGGGTTGCTCTGGGCGGGGTAGGCTGAATCGGCGATGACAATCCAGTTGCGATGGCCCAGCACCCACAGTTCGTCGGCCAACGACCGCCGCCAATACTCCTCGCGAGGGGTGATGACGTCTGTGCTGGGCGTGGTCAGGTCCATGTTGGTTGGGAGAGGTGGGAGGGTTTCGCGATTCTGAGCCTCGACGACTTCCTGGCGCCGGCAGCCGCCCGCCAGGAGCAGCAAGGCCAGGCTGCCAGCGAGCGCAAACAGGGGCCGCGAGCATCCGGTGATTCGGTTCGGTCGCTGCATGACGGCAGTGTGCGTTGGCGCGCCGTTCCGCGCAGTCCAAAGTTACGGGGCGTCTGAGGTGTGGGAGTTTGCCCCCGCTTTGAGTCCGCAGTGGGTCCAAAGGTGCCGGCAAGCCGCCGCACTCCAGACACTTCGCGCGCCAGCCGGCGCTCTTCTGCCTCAACGCACTGCCTGGACTCGTGGAAGACCCAGGCGGCGCGCCGGAACGACGGACGGAGAAGCGGAATGAATTCCGCGCTCCGGCGCGATTCGTGTTTCATCCATGTCAATCCGTGGCTCAGGACGATTCCCGGGTCAGCGCGCACGATAGATGATTGCCCGCTCGAGGGCGGTTTGATGGCCCTTGGAGCGCGGGTCGGTGTCGGCGGTGGTTGCCAGGCGCAAGGTGTGGGCGCCGGGCTTCAGGCCATAAGTGTGCCAGAGGGCGTTGTCGTGGGTGCGTTCGACGATGTAGGCATCGGCCACGCCGACCTTTTTGCCGTCGAGGTAAATGTCCGCCCGGCCGCCCCCCTGGTTGAGCCGGCCGATGATGGCGACGGCCACGCCGTTGAACTTCAGGGTGGCTTCGCGGCCGGCCCCGTCGGCGACCATCGCCCCTTTGTCTTCGATCCAGTTGCCAGTCCACGTCCAGGCCGGGTCCTTAGGGCCGAGCTTCCGGTCGGGGATGCCCGGGTCCCACTGTTCCAGTTTGGGCGGCTTGGGCGATTGCGCGGGCACGATCGCCTCGGCGTCGGTCACTTGGCCGCCGTTTTTTTTGATCAGGCTCAGCGCGCGCTGCATGGTGGACTCGCAAATCGTGTTGAAGGAGTAGTCGGTGAACTCGAATTTCTCATCGGCCAGTTTTGGGATGCCGGACTTGAATTCGTCGGGAATTTTGGAGAAGCCCAGGATCACGCCCAGGACGCCCGCGGCGCTGGACGGGTTGCAGTCGGAGTCCTGCCCGCAACGGGTCGCGATTTCCAGCGTCTTGAGGAAATCACCGTTGCCGTAGAGCAGCCCCAAAGCGATGTAGGCGCCGTTGAGCTTGGCGTCAATGTTGAACGGGCCGAGCGCGCCGTCGGGGCAGGGGTCGTCTTTGTCCCACTTGTCCTCGATCAGTTGCCAGACCTTCCGCCAGTCGTCGGGGTATTGGGCCGACCAGGCCAGCAGGTCGCTGATGAGCTTGGCATACTGGCTGGCGGGCGGGAGGCAGGCCAAACCCGCGGCGGCCACCTTGCGCGGGTCGCTCTCGAAGAACGCCGCTGAATACATCCCGCACACAAACATGCCGCCATACACCCCGTCGCCGTAGTTCATCACGTGCCCGACGCGGTCGCACAACTGGTTGGAGGCGCGCGGCAGGCCGGGACACATCAGCCCGATGAAATCCGCCTCGATCTGGAAATCAATGTCGTTGGCGTGGACGTTATATTTGGGGTGGCCGGAAAGCGGGGCTTTGAGGCCGCGGTTGAGGTTGTGCCGGCCCGCCGCGTTGGCATGCCAAAGGCCGTACTTGGAGTCCTTGAAAGCCTCGCCGTATTGCTCGGTGGTGGCGTCCAGGCCAACGGTGTCCATCACCTTGGCGAAAGTCATCTCCACGTAAAGGTCGTCCTGGTGGATCGCGTTGGCGACTTGCTCGGGCGTCCATTTCAGCTCGCCTTCGAGGATCTTGCCCTGGGCGCGGAACTCGGTCGGCGCGCCGTAGGAGACGCCGATCATTTGTCCGGCCCAGCCGCCGCGGATTTTGTCGGCGAGCGCGGCGCGGGGAAGGCGGCGTGGTTCGCCCGTGGTTTGCTGGGCCGTGAGCGCAGGGGCCGCCACCAAGCCCGCCAGCAGTGAGAGGCTTACCAGTTGTGTGCTCATGGTTTGTTGGCCATTTGTGTTGGCGCCGCAGCATAGTTGAGGCATCCGGGCGGCGCAACCAAAAGACGAATCAGGAAGCCAGGCGCCATGGCGCACGCGGGGCCAAAAGCGATGAGAATAGGCACGGGCGGCGGCTGGCGCGAAGCGTCTTGGAGTGATAATGACCCCTGGTAGGGCGGAGCTGCTGCTCCGCCCTATCTTTGGGCGCCGCGGCAGCGCCGCCCTACCGCTCCCAGGCATTTTCAGGTAAGCAAACTAAGAAACGAAACCTTCTTGAGTTCCTGGGTTCCTAATTCAACAATCCCGGCGGCAATGCGTCATCGTAAGGGATAGTACAAAGGCCGGCAATATGCACGAGGTTCACATCGTTCGGGAGTTGGTCGCCACCGTGGAGCGCGAGGCGGCCGCTCAAGGGGCCAAGCGCGTAACGCGCCTCCGGCTCAGGTTCAACCCACTGGTCAGCCACGACGCCGCCCACGTCCAGTTCTGTTTCGACGTGGTCAAACGGGAAAGCCCGTTGTTGAAGGAAGCCGAGCTCGCTCTGACCGCCGTTCCGCCCCTGGCGCGTTGCCAGGATTGCCAGCACGAATTCGAGACTGACGAGTTGCCGAACATCTGCCCCAAGTGTGGCTCGGTCAACCTGGCGCCGGCGCACGCCCCCGGGCTTGTTTTGGAGAGCTTTGACCTTGAGCGCTGAAGGCAGTCTGAACGGGCAGCCAGTGGCCTGCCACTTATACGCCTGTTGTGGATCAAAGCGCGCGCACCTCTCCGACGGCTGATCTAATTCGCCAGCTCCATTCCCCCTCACCCCGGCCCTCTCCCGAAGGGAGAGGGAGAGCCGCATCCCGCGCAGCAACGCGCCAAGCCATTTTTCTGAAAAAAAGTTTAGCCTTAGACCGTATTTGTCCAAGCCCTCCTGCTAAGGTGCGGGCCAAGTGGAATGGGAAAGGACAAATATGGAAAGGCAGCAGTTGGAATTGACGTTTGGCAGCGAGGTGCACTTCCGCCCGGTGTGGCGGGGCGAGCGGCGGATCAGCCGGGCCCGCTGGTGGTTTCAGCAGATGCACCAAGCGGTGGAACGCGCCCCGGACTGGGAACCACAGCCCCAGGTGCGGCCGCGCGAGGCACAACTGCCCGCCGCCCAGGCACCCTGCTAACTGGCGCGGCGCACGTGGGGCGGACCTCCGGTCTGCCGGCGGCGGCTTCCTGTGGAGGCCGCGCCAGACTGCCAAGAATTGATAGGAAATTGTTTTTTGACGCCCGGCGGGTGATGGGGCATTGGTTTTCACGTTTGGCGATTTTTCTGCCTTTTTGCCGCTCGGCAGTGAGAGCTACCGTGGACGGGCGCCTGGATTCAAGGAAAAAGTTGGGCTTTTTTTCGCGATCGTTGCCGCGCTTGGGGTCTGCGGGGAGTCGTCTGGAGGAGGGGGGGCCCGAGTTGCTTGCCGTAGGGCCAGGCCGCTGTGCGCGCGGTGGCGTAAGACCAGCCGTGGTGCGGCCCAGGCGGATGGCTGGCGCGGCTGCCCGTCTGAATGCGGTGGCGATCGTCTTGGAGGCGGCTTAGGCGGTGAGCGCGTTTTCGTAGTCGGGCATGGGGTCAGCCCTGGGGTCTGGCTCGTAGCGCAGGCCCTCGCACGACGGCGGACCAGGCGCAACGCGGGGCCGGGTGGACCACAAGCCCAGGTGTCTGAGGATTCTCTCGACGACGCTGGGTTGGTCAATCACTGCCATGACGCGCATTGGGCGGCCACAAGCCGGGCAGCGCAGCGGAGGGGCAGGGGGGCAAAGGGGCAGAGGGGCAAGGGGGACAGAGGGGATGGTGACGAGTGTCGGGTGACGGGTGACGAGAGCCGGAGGGGCAGGCGGCGGTGGGGCAGAGGGGCAGGAATCAGGAGGCAAGAGGCAGGGAAGCGGAGGGGCAGAGGAGCAAGGGGGCGGTGGGGGCGGACCACGCATCACGTTTCATGCCTCACGCCTCGCCATCCAGCATCCAGTATCCGGCATCCAGTATCTGCTTTCACGTTTCACGTTTCACGCCTGACGTTTCACTCCCCCATTTTCCGCTTGGCAGGCGCGGCGGCTTGCCGCCTAATCTCACCCCGTGAAAATCGTGCTGGCATACTCGGGCGGCTTGGACACGTCCGTGATTCTGTCCTGGATCAAGGACAATTACAGCGCCGAAGTGATTGGGTTCTGCGCTGACATCGGGCAGGAGGAGGAGCTGCGGGGCCTGGAAAAGAAGGCGCTCTCGACCGGCGCCGCGAAGGTTTACATAGACGATCTGAAGGAGGAGTTCGCGCGCGATTTCATCTTCCCGATGATGCAGGCAGCGGCCATTTACGAGAACCAATACTTCCTGGGCACCAGCATCGCGCGGCCGCTGATTGCCAAGCGCATGGTGGAAATCGCCCGGCTGGAGAAGGCCGATGCCATCGCCCACGGCGCCACCGGCAAAGGCAACGACCAAGTGCGCTTTGAACTGACCGCCGCCGCGCTCGCCCCGGAGCTGCAGGTCATCGCCCCGTGGCGGGACCCGACCTTTCGCGAGCAGTTCCCTGGCCGCGCGGAGATGATCCAATACTGCGCCCAGAAGAAGATTCCCGTCCTGGCCAGCGCCAAGAAGCCTTACTCCATGGACCGGAACCTCCTCCACGTCTCTTACGAGGCGGGCATCCTCGAAGACCCCTGGTTTGACGCCTTCGCGCCGGCCAACAAGGACATGTTCCGCCTAAGCGCGGCGCCCGAAGACGCCCCGGACAAGCCCCAAATGGTCACGCTTGACTTTGAGCGGGGCAACTGCGTCGCGGTCAACGGCCGGCCACTGACACCTTACGGCGTGCTCAAGACCCTCAACCGCCTCGGCGGCAGGCACGGCATCGGCCGGGTGGACATGGTGGAAAACCGGTTCGTAGGCATGAAGTCGCGCGGCGTCTATGAGACTCCCGGCGGAGCCATTCTGCACTTTGCCCATCGCCAGATGGAAAGCCTCACCATGGACCGCGAGGTGATGCACCTGCGCGACTCGCTCATCACCCGGTACAGCGAGCTGGTCTATTACGGCTTCTGGTTCTCCCCGGAGCGGCTGGCGCTGCAAGCCTTTGTCACGGAAAGCCAGAAGAACGTCACCGGCACCGTCCGCCTCAAGCTCTACAAGGGCAACCTGCTGGTGGCGGGGCGCAAGTCGCCCACCAGCCTTTACAGCCCGCAGATGGCGACGATGGAGGCCGATCCCACCAAGGCCTACAACCAGGAAGACGCCACGGGCTTCATTCGGCTCCAGGGCCTGCGCCTGCGCGTGGGCGCCCAGGTGCTCGGCTCGCCGCTCAAATAAGTGCGGAATGCGGAGTGCGGAATGCGGAATGGACGGACGGACAGACGGCGCGTCCCCCTCTCCCCCATGATGGGGGAGAGCGTTGGGGTGAGGGGGTGTAGGGCCGATAAACCGGATCAACGGGCTCACCGCCTTGCGCTTTCCCCGTTGATCCCAAAACACGAAGCACCCTCCAGAAGGACAAAAGCGCACCAGCGGCCGGACGCACTCCGCACTTCCGGTTGGCCCTCAACTCTCAACCATTCTCACGGGACCACCGCCTGGTGAAAGCCGCGGGGTGCCGGTCGCGGGTGTCAATAACGTGCAGGCCGGCGGGGCCATCGGCCAGTTCACCTTTGCCAGTCCTCGATTCGGAGGGACGCAATGCGCCCGAATTCCGCCGTGTTGTGGGTAACCAGGGTCAAGTTGTTCGCTTGGGCGATCGCGGCAATCATGAGGTCGTATGGGCCGATGACCTTGCCAGCCCTCTCCAATTCATGCCGGATGGTTGCGTAGGCCGCCGCACTACCGTCGTCAGAGGGCAGCGACGAGTAGGGGGCGAAGGTTTCGGCAAGGATGGCCAGGCGGCGCTGGCGATTGCCGTATTTCTGAGCCCCGTGCAGGAGCTCGGCCTTCACGACCGAGCAAAGCACGATGTCAGCAGGAGTCAGCTTTTCCAGGCGGGCCCGGATGGGCGACCCAGCGGACTTCAGATAAACGATCCAGGTGTTGGTGTCGAGCAGATAGGCCATCACCACTCCTCGCGGTCTTCAAAGGGAAGTTGCGGCGGACGTTCCAACGGTTCACCGGCAAAAGCACCGGCGGTCCTTTGGAAGTAGCCAGGCGGCCAAGCCGGGGCTGGGCGGGAGGCGCCCCCGTTTCCTCTGTCTCTTGCTGCTCCACCAGAAAGGCAAGATAGTGCCGGACCTCGTGGAGCACAGGCTCCGGCTGTCTCAGGATCTCCTGAATCAGAGCTTCACGCATGCTCATAACCAACGGAATCATAGCACCCACGTCGGGAGCCGGCGAGGGGTTTCTCAGCAAATCGCAAATCCCTCAACTCTCAACCCTCAACCACCCTCACGGCGCCACCGCCCGGTAAAAGCCGCAAGGCGTCGAGAGTGTATTAGTGTCAATCAGGTCCGCCGGCCCGGTTCCCAGCGTGACTTGCTGCCAGTCTTCCCAATCCGTGAGGTTCCGGCTCCGTTGCACGCGCACCGTTTGGCCCGGCTCGCCAGTGACCAGGAAGTGGAACCTATCATTGGCCGGGCTGATGAGGTCAACCACCACCAAGCCGTCCTCCCCATCAGCCACATAGGCATAGTTGCCGGCGATCACCACGCCCTCGGCAATGCCGCTGGTGTCGTAGCCGCCCACCCACTGCGGCTTGGCCGGGTCCCGGATGTCAATTACCTGCAATCCAGCGTCGTAATCCGCCACATAAGCGTAGTTGCCGGCGACCGCCACGCCCCTGGCAGACCCGCTGGTGTCACAGCCGCCCACCCGCTGCGGGTTGGCCGGGTCGCGGATGTCAATGATGATGAGTCCGCCCTCATAGGCCGCCACGTAAGCATAGTCGCCCTGGACAGCCACGGCGTAAGCTGGGCCACGCGAGTACCCAGGCCACTTCCCCAGCGGGACCACCTCCACCGCAAGCCGGAGCACCGGTGCACTCAGAGCCGGCGCCTTCGCCAGCATCCACGCTGCCGCCAGCGCCAAAACCGTCCGGCAGCAGCGGCAGCCTGCCTGCGCTACTAATCTGGGTCCAATTCGATTCTCCATCTGACAGTTGGTCATTTGAGCTTTCAAGGTATTCCTTCTATTCGCTCTGCGAAGGCAAAAGGGCCGAGGTCAAGAAGATGAGGGTCAAAAAGATGAGAACACAATCTTTTTGACCATGATCTTTTTGGCCTCCGGTCTCTGACCGGAAAATGCCGACGGGCTCCGATGGCGCGAAGCGTTTGGAGTGCGGCGGCTTGCCGGCGCTTTTCCCCCCAGCGCGACCGAAAGCGGGAGCAAGCTCCACGCACTCCAAACGCTTCGCGCCTGACGCCGCCCGTTCCGTTTTCATGGCTTGTGGCGCCACATGGCTTGGCCTGATGTCTAGCCAGCGGCCTCGGGCGCGCCAGGCGAATTGCCACAAAAGAACACAAAAGACACAGAGACTCTTCCTTTTGTGCTCTTTGTGCTCTCTTGTGGCAAAGGCACGGGTGCCGGAGTCCGTTCAAGCCAGCCCTCAGGTATTCAATTCCTGCGCTCAAACAACCCAGAGAAAGCCCTCGCGGTCAAGCGTTGACTTACCGGTTCCCCACAAGAATCTGCGGCTCCTCTGCGGCCGGGCGCCCAGATAAGTGCGGAGCGCGGAATTCATTCCGCTTCGGCGCACTACTTGGATTAGTGGAAGCAGAGGTAGCAGATGGGAACGGCGGACGGTGAGGGGGAATGAATTCCGCACTCCGCGTTTATTTCCACCTCACCCTGACGCTCTCCCCCAAGGGGGAGAGGGGATGGTCGCCTCTCAACTCTCAACCCTCAACCATCAACCAACTCCGCATTCCGCACTTCGCTACTGCCTGCCCGCCAGCATGGACTCGATCTTGTGCTGCAACTCGCGGCTGATCACGTCCATCGGGCGGTTGCCGTCCACGATGGTAAACCCGTAAATCTTCTGCAGGCGCTGGTATTTCTCCACCATCAGCCCCTGGTACTTGATGAAGCTGTCGAACATGTCGCGCGACAGGCCCAGGTCCATGCCGCTTTCCCAGAAGTCCAGCGCGTGTTTCTTGGCGAAATTGCGCTGGATCAATTCCTCCGGCGACACTTGCAGGTAAAACACCGCGTCGGGCACCACGGCAATTCCGTAGAGGTTCTTCAACCACTCTTCGTCCATGCCGCGCACCAGGTCCCGCGCCATGATCGTGTAAATGTAGCGGTCCGCCAGCACCATGAAGCCGGCCTTGAGGGCGGGCAGCATGATGTTCTCGAGCTGATCGGCAAAGTCCGTCGCGTAGAACAAACTCAGCGTGGTGCGGCTCAGGATGTTGCCCAGTTGGGCTTGGCTCAGCTCCTCGCTCACGAGCGTCGAGCGCTTCAGCCCGACCTGCACCGTGGCGTGCCCCCGGCCTTCGAGCCACGACACCAACCGCGCGATCTGCGTGGAGCGCCCCGAGCCGTCCGCCCCTTCGACCACGATCAGTTTGCCGGTCAGCTTGCTCACATCCACCCCGGGGATCCCGTGCCCGTAGAACCGCTTGGCCGTTGGCCTGGGCACCAGCACCTTGCCGGCCACCGGCAGCCGGTGAGGGGTGCTCGCAACGGCTTCCGTCGCCGAATTGGATTTGCGCGTGGCCATGGGATCAACCTTTGGAGCTGGCGTAATTGGCCAACTCGATGTTTGCGGCCACCAGTTGCCGCACCACCGATTGCTGCGCTTCCACCGGCTGGTTGGCGTCAATGACGTGAAAATGAAACTCCGTGCTCATCGCCAGGTACTGCTCCAAGAGCCGGCCCTGGAAGATCCGAAAACTCTCGTAAGGGTCGGTGGACAACCGCAAGTCCATCCCCGCCTCGAAATACTTCAACTGCGGGCGGCCCTCCAGAATGCGCTGCAGCGACACCTCCAGCCGCGCCTTGAAGAAAAACGTCAAGTCCGGCAAGGCCGCGAACCCGTAAAGGCCGCGCACCCATTCGGGCGGGCAGCCCCGCACCGTGTCGCGCGCGAAGGCGGTGAACACGTAGCGGTCGCAAAGCACGATGTAGCCGGCGCGCAGCAGCGGCACCAAGTGCCGCTCGTAGCGGTCGGCGAAGTCGGTGGCGTGGATCAGGCTGAAAGTCGTCGGGGTCAGCAGGTTGGTCTTCTTGCCCTTGCTGGTGGCGCTCTTGACCAATTCGGAGGAGTTCCACTCGCTGAAAAAGACCCGCAGGCCCTGCACCTCCAGCCAGCGCTTCAGCAAGTATATCTGGGTGGATTTCCCGGAGCCGTCAATGCCTTCGACCGCGACCAGCCGGCCGGGAAACCCAAGTTCCGCAAACGTTTTCATCAAACTCCCCGCAACTCTACGCTCCTGGTAACGTAAGGCAACCTTTTTCTGCAAAGGCCCGCTAGCAGTAGCGACGCAAACCAGGCTCTCGGAGCGCAGAATTCGTTCCGCCTCTTCTTTGACCATCAGCGCCGTTTGCGGAATGAACTCCGCGCTGCGGCACGCCTTGGGAGCCGAGCATCGTGAGGAACTGCCAAGCCTCCGCCACGGCGCAAATTCTCCGCTTGCAAATGCCGGGCCGCTCGCTGTACAAATCTGGGCAGCGACCGCGGGTGTGGTCCAATGGTAGAATGCGGGCTTCCCAAGCCTGAGACGAGGGTTCGATTCCCTTCACCCGCTCCACTTCCAGGCCCCTCCCTTCCGGCCCAAGTATGAGGCTGCCCGCCGAAGACGCGAAGCGCCCGAAAGAGGCACTAAAGCTGGCTTGGCAAACCACCTGGCGGCAGAGCGGCGCCGCCGGGCGGGCATGTGCCAAATGTCTTCTTTTTCGTGTGTTTCGCGTGTTTCGCGGGCTGCTGGTCGGGGACGTAAGGGGTCCCCGCCACGTAAGAAGGGGACGGAGGCTTGGCTTGGGCGGGCGCGGCCACTGCGCCAGGAGCGAGCTTCCCCTTGCTTTGCGGGCGTAGCACGGCTATGTTGGACGCCATGAAAACGGTTACGACCCGCGAATTCATCCACACGCCGGGGCTGGTCAAATGCCTTCGGCCCGGCCAATCGTTGCTGGTTACGGACAACGGCAAGCCGTCCTTCACTGTCACCAAGGCCGGGAAACGGAAGCACAGAACCCTCGAAGACCTCGAGCGCGAAGCGCGAGAGATTTGCCCCGATGACAACCGGCCTATGGTGGACTTCACTGCGTTCCTCAAGGAGCATCGCAAATGACCATCTACGCTGACACGAGCTTCCTTGTGGCCTTCAAGTTCAGGAAGGACGCGCATCACCAAGTGGCCCTACCTTACTATGAAGCGCACCAAGACGAGGTCTGGCTATGGTCGCCCTGGCACCGCGTTGAAGTATTCAATTCGCTTCGCCAGAATGCCCGCGCCAATGACCCCGCCAAAGGATTGACCGAGCCTGAAGCCAAGGCCATGATTCACCAGTTTGAAGCCGACATCCGTTGCGACTACTTGGTTCACCTGGAGGCCGACTGGCGCGACGTGCTCCAGACCGCCAACGAGATCAGCATCGCCCACGCCTTCAGCCTGCCCTGCCGCGCCGCCGATTTGCTCCATGTGGCCTACGCCAAGGAACTCGCCGCCGAGCTTTTCGTGAGCTTCGACGACGACCAACTGGCGCTGGCCAAGGCTGCTGGCCTCAAAGCCGTCAATCCGGCCGCCAAATAGAGAGCAGCGCCGCCGGAAGAGCCTTGTCGCGACTGATCCCCGTCACTTGCCCAGGAAGAGCCAAATGTTGCCGCCGGCGGGCTCTTTATGGCTGTAGAAGTTCCCGACCAGGAGATCCAGTTTGCCGTCGTTGTTCCAATCCGTCACGGCGATCCGGCAGCGGTAACCCCGGTCGAACTCGCCGCCTGCGAGCGCCAGCCGCACGCCTCCTGCCAGCTTGGGGTGCTGCCGGCTGCCGATGTTGCGGAAGAAATAGACCTCGGCATGTTCGGTTCCGCAGAGCAGGTCTTGCAGGCCGTCGCCGTCCCAGTCCACCAGGTACGGCGAAGGCCGCGCCAGCGGCGGCCCCGGCAGTTCGAGCACTGTGGGTTTGGCCAGCACCGGCTCACTGTCCGTGCCAACGTTCAGGCAAAGCAGCATGCTCTGACCGCCCGGGCCGTCCTGGCCCACCAGCAGGTCCTTCTTGCCGTCGCCGTTCCAGTCCCCGACGTGGATTTTGGAGTAAATCCCCATCAACACGTTGGTGTTGGGCACGAAGTGGTAGTTGCCGTCCTGGCCCTTCTCATAACGGGGCGCGGTGCCCACGATCGGTTCGCCGCCAGCCTTGAGCAGGACGCCCTCGGCGAGCTTCGGTTCCTGCTTCGTGCCTACGTTCAGGAACAGCCACACGTGCCCGCGCGAGTCACCCGCCACCAAATCCACCTTGCCGTCGTTGTTCCAATCCACGCCTTGTGGATAAGCGCCGATGCATCACCCCGCGTCCAAACGGATGGGTTTGCCGCCGGCTTCGAGGCTAGTAAAAGAGCTGAATCTGGGCGCCGCATCCGTGCCCTCGTTCAGAAAAAGGCGTATCCGACCGCTGGCAAACTGCCCCACGATGAGGTCCTTTTTGCCGTCGCCGTTCCAATCCAGGACCGTCGGAACTAGGTGCCCGATTTCGGCGTCAATGGGTTTGCCGTCGGCCAACAACTGGACGCCGGTGTCCAGGCGGGGTTCCGCAGCCAGGCAAGGGAGCGCCGCCGCCGTGGCGGCGAGCATTTGGGCAAGCGCGCGTTTCATGCGGCAAGGGAAATCCGCCGCGAAGCCAATGTCAAGCCTGTGAGTGCATCCATGCGCCAGGCTGGAACAGCTCGAGTTCGCCGATGCTGAGGTCGAGCGTCTGCTGCGCGCCGTTGCGGAACGTCTGATTCCGATCGGACGCGCCGGCTTCCTCCGCGCTCTGCAAAGTCGCTTCCGCGCTTACCTAAAAGCGGCCGAGCCGCCCTGTGCGAATCCCGCAAGGGAACCTGTGGACAGAAGAGAGGACTTTGTTTCCATCCCCACTGGGCCCATGCTCCCGCCCTGGGATAACTGACCTTCATGGGTATGAAACCGAACTTGGACAGGATTGACGATGCGGTGCTCGCGCTGTTGCGCCTGACCAGCTTCGAGGAGGCTGTCTGCGGCATGACCGTCACCCGGGCCTGGAAGGGGCACGACTGGGAGGCGCTGGGCCGGCTCCACGCCAAAGGTTACATCAGCGATCCGGTGGGCAAGGCCAAATCCGTAGGGCTGACCGAAGAAGGCCGTCGCCGCGCGGAGGCACTATTTGGTGAACTGTTTTGCGGATGACGCGACCAGAAAATGCCCTTCGCTGCTGAGCGTGGGATAGGCCGCAGCGCCGGCTTCCAGCCGCCTCATGGCGTCTGGAGTTCGTGAAACTGCCCGCTTCCGCGGTGGCCTTTGCCGCGGCCCGATTGGCCACTGGCGGGTTGTGCGTGCGCGCAAAGCCGGCTGGAAAGTCGCGCGCACCGGCGGCCCGGAAAGGCTGCCCTGCGCCAACGCCAGCCCGTTTTTGATTCTCTATGGTGCCGCGCAGCGTAACATGGCGTTTGACGTACGGCGGCAGTAGATGCGGCAAGGGCGCCGGATTTGCCCGAGGCGGCGATTGAGTGAATCCTGAGCTTGAACGCTTGCTCACTGGCCTGGCGGGGGGCAGAATCCGGCCTGCGGACAGAATTTGAGCAGACCGCTATGGACCACGACAATTCGCTCATCGGCCAACCGGGTATCGGGCGCCACGAGAGCCCCAGCCATGCCAGCGTGACGCGGCGGGAGTTCCTGCGCGCCACGATGGGGGGACTGACGGCGCTCTCGGCCAGCCGCGTGCTGGGCGCCAATGAGCGCATCGGCATCGGCATCATCGGCTTCGGACTCATTGGGCGCATCCACACCCGCAGTTTCCTGGCGCAAGCCGACGCGGAGGTTGTCGCCATCGCCGAGACCTACCAGCCGCGCCTGGACGCCGGCATTGCCCTGGCGGGCGGGCGGCCCAAGCCATATCGGGATTTCCGGCAGTTGCTCGAAGACAAGCGCGTGGACGCGGTAGTCGTGGCCACGCCCGATCATTGGCACGCCCTCATGACGATGCTGGCCTGCGCGGCGGGCAAGGACGTGTACGTGGAGAAACCACTTACGCTCTTCGTCAAGGAAGGCCGTTGGATGCTCAAAGTGGCGCGGCGCTGCCAGCGGGTGGTGCAGGTGGGCACGCAGAACCGCTCCGGGCCGCAGTTCCACCGCGCCCGGCAGTTCCTCCGCGAAGGCAAGCTGGGCCGGATGGTGTCGGTGCAGAACACCTATTTCCGCAACCTCATGCCCGGCTTCGGCAATCCGCCGGACCAACCGGCGCCGCCGGGACTGGACTACGACCTGTGGCTGGGCCCGGCGCCCGCGCGCCCCTACAATCCCAATCGCGCCATCTACCATTTCCGCTGGTTCTGGGATTACTCCGGCGGGCAGATGACGAACCTGGGCCAACACTCGCTCGACTTGGTGCACTGGTTCCTCGGCGTCAACGGGCCAAAGGCGGTCACCAGCGCCGGCGGGCGCTTCTATCTGCAAGACAACTGCGAAGTGCCTGACACCCAAGACGCGATCATCGAGTATCCCGGTTTCACCGCCGTCTGCCAGTATCGCGAGTGCACGGCGGGGCGCAGCGGGCAAGGCATGGGCGGCATCGTTTTCCACGGCACCTGCGGCACGCTGTCTGTTTCCCGCTCCGGCTTCGAGGTGTGGGCGGATGCCAAAGTCTCGCCGAACAATGCCGTGGCGCGGGTGCTGCCCGGCGGCCATCCGGTCGGCGGGCCGCAACCGGAGCCGGAGCCGGAGAAGCGGGAGTACTGGACGCAGAGCCTCAAGGATGAGAGCGGCGACGCCGCCGGCGACTATCAGCGGCACGCGCGCAACTTCCTCGACTGCATCAAATCGCGCCAGCAGCCGGTCGCCGACTTGGAGAGCGGCCATCAAGTGGCCACGGCCTGCCACTTGGCGAACATCTCGCTCAAGACGGGCCGCAAGATCGTGTGGGATGCGGACAAAGAGGGAATCGTGGGCGACCCGGAGGCGGCCAAACTCCTGGCGCGTCCCTACCGCCCGCCGTGGGACGCGGAACTCAAGGCGCTGGACGTTGGGTGAGTGGTTGCCGCACGCACGGCCCGGTCGTTTTGCCTCTTCGTTTGCTTCGTTGCCTCTTGTGAAAAGTCCGTCCGTCAATTCCTCTCGCGCTTGACGCGCCGGGCGCTTAGGCGTAGCGTTCAACCTGATTTATGACTGCGACACTGACCGCGAAGTTCGACGGCAAGCCGCTCCTGCCGGAGTCTCCGGTGGACTTGAAGCCAGACACCCGCTACGTGCTTCTGGTCAAGGAGGAGCTGCCCGCTGAGGCGCCCACCGCCTGGGAGATCCTTGAATGCATGGCCGGGACGGTGCCCGGGCCTCCCGATTGGTCGGTCAATCTGGACCACTACCTTTACGGCGTGCCCAAGAAGGAGGATCGCCGGTGAAGGTCAACCGCCTGTTCCTGGACACCGCTTTCGTGGTGGCCTTGGTGAACCCGCGCGATCCCTACCATGGGCGCGCCCAGGAATGGCTAAAGCGTCTGCCAACACTGCGGGAAGCCTGGGTGACTGAGACGGTGCTCACCGGGGTCGGCAACGGTTTGGCTCGCAGCGGGCGTGAACGGGCCGTGTCCTTCATCCGTTCCTGCCATCACACGCCCAATATCCGCGTGGTCGGCCTGGACACTTCGCTCATGCACCGTGCGCTTGACCTTTATGCTGACCATCACGACAAAGACTGGGGGCTCACCGACTGCCAATCGTTCCTCGTCATGCGCGATCAAGGCTTAATGGACGCCTTGACCACAGACGAGCACTTTGTCCAGGCCGGCTTTCGCGCCCTGCTCCTTGAGGAAGCCCCAGAGTAGCTCCGAGTGAGAAGGCGTGACCTCGGCCAGAATCGAATCCGCCCACCGGATGAAACGCGCGCCGGCTTGCGGCACCTCTCCCTCTCGCCGGTGCACAGAGGCAATCGAAGGAAATGACGCATGAACCGCCGCCAGATGCTCCGCTCGCTGGCGGGCGCCTGCTCGGCGCTGGCCTTGAATTCGCCGCCCAGTCTCTCAGCCGCCCCTGGTCCTAGCAGAACACGCCTGGGTATCGTCACTTACTGCCTTGGCATCCGGCAGAGAGCGCTGTTGCGGGAGGGCGCAGGCAAATCGCTCGCCGACCCGCTGACCTTTCTGGAGGAGTGCCAGGCGCTGGGCGCGGGCGGCATCCAGACCGACTTGGGCATTCGTGATGAAACCTCCACGGCCCAATTGCGCCGGCGCGCCGAGGCGCTCGACATGCACATCGAAGGCGCCATCGAATTGCCTTACGACGAGGCCGAGCTGCCGCGCTTCGAGAGACAGCTCGAAACTGCTGCCCGCGCCGGGGCCACCGTGGCCCGCGCCACCTTGATGCCGAACCGCCGCTATGAGCAGTTCACTTCGCTCAAGGACTACCAGGCCGCCGTGGCCCGCGGTGTCAAAGCCCTGCAATTGGCCGAACCGCTCCTGGCCCGGCGGCGATTCCGGCTCGCCCTCGAAAACCACAAGGACCAGCGCCTGGCCGAGCGGTTGGAACTGCTCAAGCGCCTGAGCAGCGAATACGTCGGCGCCTGCGTGGACGTGGGCAACGACCTCGCCTTGCTGGAGGACCCCGGCGAGGTCGTGCGCGCCTATGCCCCTTGGGCCTTCACCGTGCACCTCAAAGACCTGGCTGTGAGAGAATACGCCGACGGCTTCCTGCTGGCAGACGCGGCGCTGGGCGAAGGCATTCTCGATTTGCCGGCGATGCTGGACGTCTTGCGAAAGGCCAAGCCCGGCCTGCGTTTCAACCTGGAGGTCATCACCCGCGATCCGCTCAAGGTGCCAGTGCTGGCGGACAGTTATTGGGCCACCTTGACGGACGTCCCAGCGACTGACCTGGCGCGCACTTTGCGCCTTGTCAAGGCCAAATCCTCCGTCCAGCCCCTCGCCTACCCGAGCCAGCTCTCTCCGGCGGAACAAGTCGAGGCCGAAACCGGGAACATCCGGCACAGCCTGGCCTACGCCCGCGAGCGGTTGGGGCTGTAAGGTCACGCCCGCACCAGGGGCTGGGCGCAGCCAAACAGCGAGGCAGTTTCGTTTTTTCCGCCCTGGCAGCGTGCTCAGCTAGACAAGGGCCAGCGCCTCCTCAGCCACCTCAGACAAGGTCCGCCCGGTGGCTTTGGCTTTGGCCCGAAGGCGCTCCGCCAAAAGGGGCTTGAGTGGCAGCAGAATCGGCTGCCGGCCCCCAGCCCAGCGCCCAAGGCTTGGCCTGTGCCCTCCCCGCCGATTGGGAAATCGCCCCTCAACCACGTCCTGCACGAGGATATCTTCGTCCAGCTCCTCCCAGCGCAGGGCCTCCCCATCCACTTCCAACCGCACGCGTCGCAACTCCCTGGCTGTGGCGGCCTTCAGCCTGGGAAATCGGTCGGCGCTGAAACTAATCTGCCGCCCATCGGCCAGGGTCAGCCGAATGATGCGCCCGGCGAAGCTGACCCGCTTGGCGCGGGCGCCGCCTTCAGTGCCAGTCCAACCAAGCTTGCAGCAAGGAGTCGTGGTGCTCATGGATGATCCTGCGTATCGCGTTCAACTCATGCTCGGAAAACCGGCCGCCGTGCGCCACGGTGACAGGCAGAAGCCAGAACTTGGCCCGTTTCCCGTGCCCGCGCACGTGAATGTGCGGCGGCTCGTTCCCTTCATTTGAGAAGAAGTGGAACCGGTACGGCCCTTCGCGCATCACGGTCGGCACGCCCGCAATGGTAGTGCATGGCCATTTGAAAGTCAACTTGACCAGAAAATCGGCTTTACCCACACAGATGAAACAGGGATGGAGCTGGAGCGCGGCATTCATGCCGCTTCACCGCTCGTCCTGGCCCTCTGCCACTAATCTCCTTCACCGGGCCAACAGAGTCCGCTGGAGCGGTATGAGCGCCTCTTCGCCCGCCGGAGCAATCTGGAAAGCCCGCTGCGCAAAGCCAGTGCTCGACGAAGGCCGGCCCTTGCCTCAGAATCATTGCCGTTTGCGAAGGCGTTGACGTGGAGTAACCTAAGCACCTATGTTTAAGAACACACCATTTGACCTGAGCGGGCGAGCGGCGCTGGTGACCGGGGGCGGGCGGGGCCTGGGCAAGGAAATGGCGCGCTTGCTGGCTCACGCCGGGGCCAGCGTCATCATTTCCAGCCGCACCGAAGCCCAACTCCGCGACACCGCCCTGGAGCTTGGCCGCCTAACGGGCGCGCGCGTCGAATACCTCGTCGCGGACCTGAGCCGGCGGCCAGAAGCGGCGCGGCTGGCTGCCGCCGCCAGCGAGCGCCTCGGCAAAGTGGACATCTTAATCAGCAACGCCGGCCATAACGTCCCGCAATCCATCGAGCGGGTCCGGGACGAGGACTGGGACCGCCTCTTCGAGTTGAACCTCAACGCTGGCATGGCCCTGACGCGCGCCCTGGCGCCGGGTATGATGGAACGCCGCTGGGGCCGGGTGATCTACATCTCGACCATCCTGGCCCTGGCCAGCCACCCCGAGCGAGTCGCTTATTCCGCCAGCAAAGCCGCCCTCCACGGCATGGTCAAAGCCAACGCCCTCCATCTCGGACCCTATGGCGTCACCGTCAACTGCATCGCCCCGGGGCCTTTTGCCACCGAATTGCCCCGCTCGATACTCACCCCAGAGCAAAAGCAACGCTTTGCCGACCGCACCGCCTTGGGCCGCTGGGGCCGGCCTGAAGAACTGGCGCCGGCGGCCCTGTTGCTGGCTAGTGAGGCGGGCAGTTTCATCACCGGCAGCGTCCTGATCGTGGACGGCGGGGCGATGGCCAGGCTCTTCTGACCCGAAAATGGAGCTTAGCCACGGATGAAACTCGGATGTAACGCGGACGGGGCCGGAGCGCGGTCCGCCGCTCCCATTTTCATCGTTGGTGGAGGGCCAGCTTGGGGGCCCGTGAGCATCTGACCAGAAAATGCCAGCCGAGAACACAGAGGCCAAATGCTCACAAGAAAATCGTTCTCCTTCTCGTTCTCGTCCTCGACCCATTTTCATCGCATGCGGTCCGAGCAGGTTTCGTTCGGCGCCTCGCTTGACGCGGGCCGGGGCGGGAACTAGCCTCCGGCCCCATGCGTGAGAGTACAGTCCCAAGAGGGCACTCACAACGTGCCTTCAAGTCTGTCCCAACTGTCGAGCCTATGAGTAACTCATTTCGGATTTGTCCCGCCCGCGTGGCGGTGGCGTGGCTGCTGCTGCCGCTGGCCTGTGCTTTAGCCCAACCTCGCCCTGCCGCGCCTTTCCCGCCCACTGAACTCCCAGGCCTGCGCTACACCAACGAGTTTTTCCCCGGCACGACCTACCGGGCCGCCGTGCCCACGCAACAAAGCCTCATTGGCTTCAGCGTCGGCGAACGGGCCGCCACCGCCGCAGAAGTCGAGCGCTGCCTCAAGGCCTGGGCCGCGGCGGCGCCCGACCGTACGCGCTTGGTCGAGTACGCGCGCAGCCACGAAAGACGCCCGCTCTACTACTTGGTCGTGACCGCGCCCACGAACTTGGCGCGCCTGGACCAAATCCAGGCCGGCTTGGCCAAGCTGGGCGATCCGCGGCAGCTCACCGACGCCCAGGCGCAGGACCTCATCAAATCCCTCCCTGCTGTCGCGTGGCTCGCTTACACCATCCACGGCGACGAAACCGAAGGCTCGGACGCCGCCCTGGCGGTGCTCTACCACTTGGTCGCCGCCGAAGATGCTGCGGTGGACAAGTTGCTGGCGGCGGTGGTGGTCATCGTGGACCCGCTGATGAACCCCGACGGCCGCGACCGCTTCGTGAAAATGGTCGCCGAAGATCGCGGCGCGGCACCTTCGGTGGACGACCAGTCGCTCGTGCACGAGGGCTACTGGCCCCGGGGCCGGGGCAATCATTACCTCTTCGACCTCAACCGCGATTTCATCTACGGCGTCCACCCCGAAACCCGCGGTCGCCTTCGGGAGGTGGCGCGTTGGAACCCGGTGTTGTTCGTGGACGCGCACGGCATGGGCGCCCAGGAGACCCACCTGTTCTCCCCGCCGCGCGAGCCCATCAACCCCAACATCCCCAGGGGCCGCGAGCAATGGAGCCGGGTGTTTGTCAAGGACCAAGCCGCCGCCTTCGACCGCCACCACTTGCTCTACTACCACGGCGAGTGGAACGAGGAATGGTATCCCGGCTACTCCGACGGCTGGGCCTCGTATCGGGGCGCGGTGGGCATCCTTTATGAACAGGCCCGCATTGCCGAGGACGGCGTGCGGCGGCCCGAGGGGCGGATTCTGACCTACCGTGAATCCGTTCACCATCACGTGATTGGCTCAATGGCCAACCTGGCCACCGTCCAGAACAACGCCAAACAGTTGCTCGGCTATTTCTACAACACCCGCAAGACGGCGGTGGACCCAAACGGCTCTTATGCCCGCCGCACTTTTGCCGTCCTTCCCTCCGCCAATGCTTCCCGCCTCGGCGGTTTTGCCGAGCTGATGCAGTTGCAGGGCTTTGAAGTGTTCAGCGCGGGGCGCGAGTTCACCGCCGCGTCGGCCACCGACCAGTTGGGGCGCGAAGTCAAAAGCAGGACCATCCCCGCGGGCGCGTTGCTGATCCCGAATCGGCAGCCGTTGGCGCACCTGGTGGCCGCCATGCTCGAGTTCGACCCCAAGCTCTCCCAAGCGGTCCTGGCTGACGAGCGCCAGGAGTTGCTCCGCCGCGGCCGCACCCGCATCTACGATACCACAGCCTGGAATCTGACCATGATTTACGGCCTGGAAGCCCTGACGCTGCCCACCGATCTGCCCGAGGCGGCCCAGCCTTATCAAGCCCAGAAAACCCCGGCCAAAGGCTTGGCCGGCAAAGCCCAATCCCCCGTCGCCTACGTCATCAACGGCGCGGACGACCACTCCGTTGCGGCGGCGGCGCGGCTTATGGAGCGCGGCGTCGAAGTGCGCGTCGCCGAGAAACCTTTCCGCTTCGATGAGCAGGACTTCCCGCGCGGCTCGGTCGTCGTGGCCCCGCTCGATAATCGCTCCTTCGCCGGCGACCTGCGCCAAACCGTGGCCGCGACGGTCGAGGAGCTTGGCCTGACCGCCATTGCCATCGGCAGCGGGTTGGGCCCGGGCGACCTTCCCGACCTGGGCGGCGAATACTTTCACCGCCTCCCGCCGCCGCGCATCGCGCTAATGTGCCGCGGCAGCTTCAACCCTGGCGACTTCGGCTCGCTTTGGTTCATCCTCGACCATGACTTGGCCATCCGCCACTCGCACATTGATGAAACCGAGCGCATTGACTTGTCCCGTTACAACGTCGTGGTGTTGCCCAGTCGCTTCGGCGGGCCTTTCCCCACCGGCCTGATCAGCAGCCTTAAAGACTGGGTCAAATCCGGCGGCACCCTCATCGCCATCGGCCAGTCCGCCGCCGCCTTGGCCGCCGAGAAGGCCGAGTTCAGCAAAGTCCGCACCTTGCCGGAAGTGCTCGGCAAGCTCGCCGACTATGAGTTGGCCGTGTTCCGCGAATGGATGGCCCGTCCCGGCGGCTTGCCCGACACGAACCAAGTCTGGGCCCACCAGGCCACGCCCGCCCTGCAGTACCCGTGGCAAACCGTGGACGGCGCACACCCCGAAGAAAAGGAACTCAAGAAGCGCGACGCCTGGCAGGCCATCTTCATGCCCCAAGGCGCTTTCCTGGCGGCCCGCCTCGACGCCAAACACTGGCTGACGGCAGGTTGCCAGGAACCGCTGCCGCTGCTGGCGGGCCGGCAACCGGTCCTCATGGCCGGCGAGGACGTCGAAGTCCCCATTCGCTACGGCTATCTGACCCCGACTAACAAGCCGCCCGCCCCCGAAAAGCCGCTCCCCGCCGCCGCCGCCTCAGAGACCAAGCCAAAGCCTGAAGGGACGGGCGAGAAAAAAGATGCCGAGAAGAAGGACACCGACAAAAAGGACAAGAAGGAACCGCCCCGCATCGGTTGGTGTGCCTTGCCACCGGGGGTGGAGATGCACCTGCGCATGAGCGGACTTCTCTGGCCCGAAGCCACCCACCGCCTGGCCAACGCCGCTTGGGTCACGCGGGAACCTTATGGGCGGGGTCAGATTATTCTATTCGCCACCTCCCCCACCTTCCGCGCCGCTACGCGCGCCGAGACCCGCGTCTTCCTGAACGCCGCCATCTACGGCCCTGGCTTCGGCGCGGCCCAACCGATCAAACCGTAGGTCGGTTGGTTCTTTAGCCGAGAGGTTTCCTCCACCGCGGATAGCCACCGATGAAACACGGATGGGGCGGAGCGCGGCATTTACGCCGCATCAGCGTCGGTCGCCCGTTGCGCAAAAGTTGCACACCGCCCGCAGACGCGCCTGAGCAGCTTTTGCGCATTCCTGAGCTCCGGAGGGATGCTTGATAATAGCCCACCGTTTCGGAGGTTGGTCGCGCGAACCAGCGGATTAACCAACCCTGCCAGGGGCGAAAGAAAGCCGGCGGCTGGCTCATCGGCCGCAGCGGCCGCTGCTCAGGCCGAGCCGTGCGGAGAGCTTCTTTCTTCCCTGACGGGACTCATGCCCGCGTCAGATTCGCCGGTGCCTCGAACGCCCTTGCCCCAGCCGTTGTCTTGCCAAAAGGAGAGAGATTTGCCGGGGCTTTTGCTTACAATGCGGCTGTTGGCATCCGAGTTGCTAAGGCGGGAGCGGAAAAGGAGGGCGGGGGCCCACCGGTGCGCGTCCGCTCTCGGAACTAACAACTAACAACACTATTGCGGAGAAGACAGATGAACAGACTAGTCAGACTAACGGTATTGGCCGGCGTAGCGGCGTTGCTGGGCGGGGCCGCCAACCTGACGGCACAGCAAGATCAACCCCAGCGCCCGGCTCGGGGGGCCCGTGGTCCTCGCGATCCCGAACAAATGCGGCAACAGATGACGGATAACATCAAGGAGCAGCTCGAGGTGACCAGTGACGACGAATGGAAGGTGATCTCGGAACGCATCCAGAAAGTCATGGACGCCCGACGGGGACTCGGCACGATGGGCCGGGGCATGGGCATGTTTGGGCGCGGCCGACGGGGCGGCGACAACGCGCCCCAGGGCGGGCCCCAAGGCGGCCAGCAGGGCGCTCGCGGGGGCGGTCGCGGTTTCGGGCAGCCCAACCCGGAGCTTGAGGCGCTGCAAAAGGTCATTGACGACAAGGGCTCGGCGGACCAAATCAAGGCAGCCCTGGCCAAATATCGCGCGGCCCAGGCCGACCGTCGCGCCAAGCTCGAAAAGGCGCAGGAAGAGCTTAAGGCGGTCTTGAATGCCCGGCGAGAAGCCGTGTGCGTGACCTTGGGGCTGTTGAATTAGCCCAAGTGTGTGCGCCAGGCATTGAACCGACCACCAAGAACCTTATCGCAGACACGACAGATGAACAGACTACTCAGACTCACAGTATTGGCCGCGGCTGCGGTCGTGTTGCTGGGCGGGGCCGCCAAACTGGCGGCACAGCAAGATCAACCACAGCGCCCGGACCGGCCCAGATTTGACCCCGAACAGTTCCGGCAACAGATGATGGATAACATCAAGGAGCAGCTCGAGGTGACCAGTGACGACGAATGGAAGGTGATCTCGGAGCGCATCCAGAAAGTCATGGACGCCCGCATGGCGGTTGGCTTCGGCGGGATGGGCCGGGGCATGGGCATGTTCGGGCGGGGCCGCCGGGCTGGCGACAATGCGCCTCCAGGCGACCGCGGCGGGGGCCGTGGCGGTTTCTTCGGTCAACCCAACCCGGAGCGCGAGGCGCTGCAAAAGGCCGTTGACGTCAAGGCCTCGGCCGAGGAACTGAAGGCAAGCCTGGCCAAATACCGCGCGGCGCAGGCCGAGAAGCGCGCCAAGCTCGAAAAGGCGCAGGAAGAGCTCAAGCAAGTCCTGAGCGTCCGGCGAGAGGCTGTTTGCGTTACCTTGGGTCTGTTGGATTGAGCCCCAGATTGCTCCTCGCCCTGGCCTCTCGGTTGAGGCTGGGCCGATGGCCTGCTTGCTGAAGCCCTGTCTGCGCGCCGTGCGCAGACAGGCTCGGCGGCAGCGGGCGGGCAAGCCAGCGCAATTGAGAATTCGAAGCGTTCACCATCCATGAACCCGGTTGAGTCAGGCATTGAGTCAGGCAATCCGGCGCTGAGCGAATTGTTGGCGAAGATGGTGGCGGCCAAGCAACTGTCGGCCAGCGACGCCGACCTGCTGGCGCGGCGCCAGAGCCGCGGCGAAGGCCCGCCCGTCGCCTCCGAGGAAGACGTGTTGCGCTGGCTGGCCAAGGAGTACGACGTGGCCTATACCTCGCTGGAGGACGTGGAGCCGGACAGAGAGGTGCTCTCGCTCTTCCCCGCGCGCATCCTGCTCAAAGACGAGTTGCTGCCGTTGCGGCGCGTCAACGGCTGCGTCGAGGTGGCCACCAGCCGGCTCTTTGCCACCCAGGGGCTGGACACGCTCAAAACCATGACGGGCTTGCGTCTGCGGCCCGTGCTGGCGCCCACTGAAGCGATCCAGCGCGAGATGAAGAAGCGCCTGGGCGTGGGCGCCGACACGATTGACACCCTGGACGAGGAGGCGCCCATCCAGGTCGTTGACGAGGCCAAGGAAGAGGGCACGGACCTGGACGAGGCGGCGGAAGACGCTTCCATCATCCGCTTCGTCAACCAAGTCCTGACCGACGCGATCGAATTGCGCTCCTCGGACATCCACCTGGAGCCCTTCGAGGATGAACTGCGCATCCGCTACCGGGTTGACGGGGTGTTGCAGGAGATTCCGGTGCCCGCGCAAATCAAACGCTTTCAGCCGGCCATCGTCTCGCGCGTTAAAATCCTCAGCCACCTCAACATCGCCGAAAAGCGCCTGCCCCAGGATGGCCGCATCAAGGTGCGGATTGACGAAGGCGAGGTGGACATCCGCGTATCGGTGATCCCGATGCTGCACGGCGAGGCGGTGGTGTTGCGCCTCTTGCGGCAGAACGCCACGCTCCGAGGGATGCAGGAACTGGGCCTGGACACGCGCGAGTACAAGTGCTTCCGCCGCGTGCTCGGCCTGCCCCACGGCATTATCCTGGTGACCGGCCCCACGGGCAGCGGCAAAACCTCCACCCTTTACACGGCGCTCAACGAGATCAATGACGCGGTGCGCAAGATCATCACCATTGAGGACCCCATCGAGTACCAACTCCGGGGCGTCAACCAAATCCAGGTCAACGAGAAGGCCGGCTTGACCTTCGCCCGCGGCCTGCGCTCTGTCCTGCGGCACGATCCGGATGTCATCCTCGTTGGCGAGATTCGCGACCAGGAAACCGCCCAGATCGCCGTGCAAGCGTCCCTGACCGGGCACTTGGTCTTTTCCACCCTCCACACCAACGACGCCCCGGGCGCGCTGACCCGGCTGGTGGACATGGGGGTGGAGCCTTACCTGGTGGCCTCGTCGCTGGAGGCGGTGCTGGCGCAACGCCTGGTGCGCGTGCTCTGCGCGCGCTGCAAGCAGGAGGACACCTCCCCGGCGGCGCAAGCCTTCAAGGCACAACTGGACTCTCTGGCTGGCGTCCCAATCTACCGCGCGGTCGGCTGCCAGGAGTGCCGGCAAACTGGTTACTTCGGCCGGCGCGCCGTCTTCGAGTGGATGGACACCGACAGCGAGATTCGGCAAATGGTCCTGCGGAACCGCTCGGCCGACGAGATTCGCGAAGTGGCCCGCCGCCATGGCATGCGCACGCTGGCCGAGGACGGCTGGCGGCTGGTGCGCTTGGGCGAGACCACGCCCGAGGAAGTCCTGCGCGTCACCAAGGACCAGTCGCCGGTCAGCGGGCTGGAGGACAACGCCGCTGAAAATCTGGAGCGGAGCCGTCCCTGACTTCCCCACTTGCCCATGCCAGTCTATCAATACAGGGCGCTGCAGGCCGATGGGGGCATTGCCGAAGGCCAACTGGAGGCAGGTGGACGCCAGGAAGCCTTCCGGCAGATGGAGGGCCGCGGCTGGCGGCCCATCAGCCTGGCTGAGCGCACCGACCACGAGCCCAAGAGGCCGGGCGGCGTCATTGCTGGCGCGGGGGCGCCCTTCAAGTTGCCGTTCCGCACCGGGCAGCGGATCTCGGGCCGCACGCTGGAGAACTTCACCCGCCTGCTGGCCAGCCTGCTGGCCGCGGGCGTGCCGTTGAGCCGCGCCCTGGTGATTCTGCAGCGCGAGGCCTCCACGCCCGCCGCGCAAGCCAAGTGGAAAGAACTCCACGACCTGGTGGCCGACGGCATGTCCCTGGCCGACGCGATGGGCAAATCGCCGGAGACGTTTCCGCGCGTCTATGTGGCGATGGTCGAGGCCGGGGAGACGGGCGGATTCCTGGACGTGGTGCTGGGCCAGATCGCGGATTTCCAGGCGCGCGAGAAAGAGCTGCGCTCCAAAGTGCTCACCGCGCTGTTTTACCCGACCATCTTGCTGGTGCTGGCCTCGTGCGTGTTGACGTTCCTGCTGGTGTTTTTCATTCCCCGCTTCCAAGCCGTATTTGCCGGCTTCGGCGGGCACTTGCCGCTGCTGACCCGCATCGTGGTTGGCGTCAGCGGCTTGCTCCGTTCGTATGGGCCGCTGCTGGCGCTGGGCTTGGCCATCACCGTCTATCTGGTCCGCAGTTGGCTCGTCTCCGCCACGGGCCGCCGCGCCTGGGAAGGCCTCATCTTGCGCGCCCCGGTCATCGGCCAGTTGGCGGCCCAGTTCGCCATGGCCCGCTTTTGCCGCATGCTCGGCACGCTGCTGGGCGCCGGCGTGGCGCTCATCAACGGCCTCAACGTCGCCCGCCGCTCCATCGGCAACCAAATCCTGGTTGACGCCGTTTCCAATTCGATTGACCAAGTCAAGGAAGGCAAGGCGCTTGGCCTGAGCCTGGCAGACTGCCCGACGCTTTTTTCGGGCGCGACGCTGGAAATGATCTCCGTGGCGGAGGAGAGCGGGCGGCTGGACCAGGAGTTGGTGCGCATTGCCAATGTGACCGAGGGCGACCTGGACCGCCGGCTCAAGACCGCCGTTGCCATGGCCGAACCGCTGATGCTCTTTTGCATCGCCGCCTTCATCGGCACGATCTTCATTAGCATGGTCATCCCCATCTTCACACTCCAGGAATACATCAAATGAACCTTCATCCGCATATTGCTATGAGAATCAACACTCCCATCAACGACCCGGGCCAGCGCCAGCGCCGGCGGGGCTTCACCCTGATCGAATTGCTGCTGGTGTTGGTCATTCTTGGCGTGCTGGCCGGCATTGTGGTGCCCAGGTTCGCCGGGCGGACCGAACAAGCGCGGCGCACAGCCGCCGCGGCGGATATTGCCGCCATCAGCACCGCCCTGGATGCCTTTGAGGTGGACAACGGCTACTACCCCAAGAGCCTCGCGGACCTGGTCGAGCAGCCGCGCGACGCGCAGAATTGGAAAGGCCCTTATCTCCGCAACGGCGTCCCGCTGGACCCTTGGAAAAACGCCTACAGCTACCAGTACCCCGGACGACATAATCCCAATGGCTACGACATTATGTCCATGGGCTTCGATGGACGCGAGGGGACCGACGATGACCTCACCAATTGGCAACAACCGAGCCAGACGCAGCGCTGAGCCGCCACAAACGATGAAGACGGAACCGAGGCTGCCCGTAGCGCGAAGCGTTTGGAGCGCGGGAGCTTGCTCCCGCTTTCGTGCCGTCAGGCCATCCGCAAGCGCCGGCAAGCCGGCGCACTCCAAACGCTTCGCGCCGTCGGAGGCGGTCGGCGTTCTCAGGTCAGGTCTCGCGAACTGGCGGAGCGGCGTCCCGCCGTCCCGCTGTGGCTTCACGCTGGTGGAGTTGATGCTCGTTATGGCGATGCTCGTGATTGTGCTCTCGGTCGCTGCGCCGTCGCTGGGGCGGTTCTTCCGCGGGCGGAACCTGGACTCCGAAGCCAGGCGGTTTGTGTCGCTGACCCGCTACGCGCAAAGCCGGGCCGCGTCTGAGGGCATGCCGATGGTGCTCTGGATGAATCCCCAGCAGGGCGTTTACGGCTTGGAAGCCGACGCCAGTTACACCGAGACCGACCCGAAGGCCGTCGAGTTTACGCTTGCCGATGATTTGCGGATGGAAGTGCAACTGCCCGACACTCGGACGCAGTCCAGCCAACAGAGCCGGTCGGCCCGGCTCAAGGGCAACCTGCCGACGATCCGTTTTAGCCCCGACGGCTTCATCAGCGACACCAGCCCGGAGCGCATTGCGATGCGCCAAGGCAACGACGGCGTGATCTGGATCGGCCAAAGCCGCAACCAGCTCAACTATGAGATTCAAACCAACGATCTGCCCCGCTTGGGCCGCTAAGCGAGCCGTAGGCGGCTTCACGCTGGCCGAGGTGCTGGCCGCGCTGGTGTTCATGGCCATCGTCATCCCGGTGGCCGTTGAGGGCCTGCGGGTGGCAAACCTGGCCGGGCAGGTTGGCGCGCGCAAAGTGGCGGCGGCCCGCGTTGCCGAGCGTGTGCTCAATGAGTTGGTGGTCACCGGCCAGTGGCGGCAGAGCACCCAAAGCGGAACCATTCAGGAAGGCCCGCAGCAATACCGCTGGCAGATGCGCCTGGAGCCGTGGAACCAAGGCACCTTGCGCGTGATGACGGTGCAGGTGACCTTCCCCGTCCAAGGCCAGAGCTACGACGTGCGCCTGAGCACAATCGTGGACAGCGCGACGCAATGAACCCGGCCCGCCAGTCTCGCCCCCGCGCTCAGAGTTTCACCTTGATTGAGGTGCTGCTGGCCGTGGTCGTGTTTTCCATCGTGCTGACGGCGATTCACCTGGTTTTTTATAGCGCCATCCGCCTGCGGAACAAGACCACGGCGGCGCTCGACGAGGCGGCGCCCCTGCGCCACACGCTGGCAATCATCAAACGCGACCTGGCCAACGTGGTGGTTCCGGGCGGAACCCTCTCTGGCCAATTGCAGACCACGGCGACGACGGGTGGCCAGCTTGGCCAGTCGCAGTCCGCCTCCCAATCTCTGTCAGCCTCGTTGAGTGCCAGACTCCGCGGCCCCCAGAGCCAGACCAGCCCGGAATTCTACACTGCCGTGGGCATCATTGACGATACCGTCCCGTGGGGGGAGATCGAAAAAGTCTCTTACTACCTCGCCGACCCGACCAACAACACCCCGGGCAAGGACCTGATCCGCACCGTCACCAGGAACCTGCTGCCCACCCTCCAGGAGGAACCGGTTGACCAATGGCTCATGAGCGGCGTCCAGCAGATCACTTTCTACTTCTACGACGGCACCCAATGGCTTGACTACTGGGATTCGACCACCACGACCAACACGCTGCCGCCGGCCATCAAGGTCCAGCTCCAGCTCGCCACTGAGGACGCCACCCAAGCGCCGCGCCCGCCGATCGAGTTGGTGGTGCCGCTGGTGGCGCAAGCGCGCACCAACCAGACCGCGCAAATCACGGGAGGCTAGCCGTGAAGCTTCGAGCGTTCCCCCTCACCCCGGCCCTCTCCCCCAATGGGGGAGAGGGTGTGCCGCGCGTGGGCGACGCCGGCGCGCGCCAGCGTAGTTCGGTGTTGATCATCGTGCTTTGGATCGCCTTTGGTTTGGTGAGCCTGGCGCTCTATTTCGCGCACTCGATGAGCATGGAACTGCGCACCGCGGACAACCAGGTTGCCAGCGCCCAGGCCGAGCAGGCCATCGCCGGCGCGGCTTGTTACGTTAGCAACGTCCTGGCCACGGCCGAACTGCCCGGCACGCTGCCCGACCCGCTCACCTACCAGAGCGAAGCCGTGGCGGTGGGCGACGCCACCTTCTGGCTGCTCGGCCGCAGCGACGGCCAAGGGCCGCCCGGCGAGCCCTTCTTCGGCCTCACTGACGAAGCCGCGAAGTTGAACCTCAACACCGCCACGCTCGAAATGCTGGAAATGCTGCCCCGCATGACCCCGGAACTGGCGGCGGCGATCGTTGATTGGCGCGACAGCGACAGCGACGTGACCAGCGGCGGCGCCGAAGACGAAATCTATCAGCGG
>Ga0315268_10000838_pt1 | contig 36051 bp, 28 predicted proteins | sample C1_top_MG_FD_204535 | JGI IMG/M metagenome (GOLD analysis project Ga0315268, IMG submission 204535) | Sediment microbial communities from Yellowstone Lake, YNP, Wyoming, USA - C1_top | ecosystem: Environmental > Aquatic > Freshwater > Lake > Sediment | place: USA: Wyoming | collected 2017-08-01
CTGTCCGACAGAGTCGACCACGGCCCAGTAGTGTAGACGATGATGCTCGGGTCCTCAGCGATGACGAACTCGCTGGCCACCTTAGGATACTCTGAGCTAGTATTGTGGGCTATGTTGGTTCCGCCAGCCTGGGTTATCAGGTCGTCGCCGAATGAGCCTGGACCGTAGGTCCAGAGTCCTTGGTAGTCGTCGTATTCGATGTACACCTTCGGCTTTGAGACATCCGCAGCCAATGTCTTGTTCTTCAAGACGGATATCCGACTCTCCAGATCGTCCGCCACATGGTTCGCTTCTGACACATGCCCGGTAATCACGCCTGCAAGCCTGATGGTCTTGAGAACGCCCTCGAGAGTGCGGTCAGCAAGGATGACGTACGGTATTCCTTTCGTGGCAAGCAAGTCCAGCTGCTGGCGGTTGACGAGGTCGCCTGTGACGATGAGGTCCGGCTGAAGAGCGATCACGGCCTCGATGTTCAGGTTGTAGTCTCCGACCTTGGTGACGTTTGCCACCTCAGCAGGGAAATCGCTGTAGTTATCCACCCCTACAACATGCGCGCCCGCGCCTATCGCGAACAGTATCTCTGTTGGCGAAGGGGCGACGGAGACGATTCTGTCCGGAACGCCGTCCAAAGTGATTGACCTGCCGTAGTCGTCTATGACTGTGAACCCCTGATGTTGCCCCGATTCGTTCGCGCCGACGATGTATCCGCCAGAGAAGGCAAATACTGCCGTCAAAACTATCGCTAGTGTGACCCAGACTATCTTCGGTGATCCCTTCCTGCGCTGTGCTTCCATTGCCTGCACCATCCTAAAGTGAACTTGATATGATGAAAATGTATTTTAATGTTGCTGCCGGAAGGTACCACCTTGAGGGTATGTATACAGAAGATGAAAGTGAAGGGGTTTCAGACGCGTTCTTGGCCGAATCGCTCACTGGCCCTTGACGGCCTCTTCGATGCTGGCCTCTAGTATGTCCATCGCCTGCTCGAGGATTTCGTCCGGCATAATGATCGACGGGTGCAGCCTTACGACGTTGTCGTAGGTGCCGCAGGTCAGGAGAATCAGGCCCTTCTTCATCGCAGCGACCTTCGCTGCCTTCGTCTCCTTCGCCGCCGGGGTCTTGGATTTCGGATCGCTGACAAGCTCAATCGCCATCATCGCGCCCATCCCTCTGATGTCGCCGATGACTGGGAACCGAGACTGCATTTCCTTCAAGCGCTTCGTGATGTACGCGTTGATCTTGGGGACGTTCCTCATACCCTTCTCAATCACAGGGAATTGGGCGAGAGCGGCAGCGCATGCCACGGGGTTTCCTCCGAAGGTGCCGCCCAGGCCTCCGACTTGCGGAGCGTCCATTATCTCGACCCTTCCAGTGGTCGCGGACACGGGGAAGCCGCCTCCGATGCCCTTGCCAGAAACGAGAATGTCCGGCTCGACACCAGGCCAGTGCTGCACCGCCCACATCTTTCCAGTCCTGCCAGCGCCAGTCTGGATCTCGTCGTCGACATAGACCGCGCCGTGCTTCTTGCATATCTTCGTGATCTTCGCGTAGAACTCCTTGGGAGGCACGATGAACCCGCCCTCTCCAGCGACCGGTTCACCGATCAGACACGCGACCTTGCCCTGGAACTGGGGGCTCGACCATGTCTCGTCGATCTTGTCCGCGCATGCCACGCCGCACGATGGATAGTCCATCTTGAACGGGCATCTGTAGCAGTAGGCGAATTCGACCTTGTATGTTTCTGGCAGAGGGCCGAAGCCGGCCTTGTAGGGCATCTCCTTGGATGTTAGAGCCATGGCCATCATCGTCCTGCCGTGGAAAGCGTGGACGAACGAGAATGCGGCTGGTTTCTTCGTGTAGTGCCTGGATATCTTAACCGAGTTCTCAACCGCCTCAGCGCCCGAGTTGTAGAGAACGGACTTCACCAGTCCTGTGTGTGGTGCGACCGTAGCAAGCTTCTCCGCCAATCTAACGTAGCCCTCATAGGGAGTCACCTGGAAGCATGTGTGGAGGAACTTGTCCGCTTGATTCTTAACCGCTGCGACAACCTCTTTCGGCCTGTGCCCCACGTTCGTGACGCCGATTCCGCTGCCCATGTCGATGAATGTGTTCCCATCGACGTCCCAGAGCAGGGAGCCCTCGGCCTTCTCGATATAGACGGGCGCGCTGATGCCCATCGCCTTCGACAGATACTTGTCTCTCAGCTTGCCGAGCTCCACGGATTTCGGTCCCGGGACCTCGGCCGTCTTTATTGAAGCCTTTTTCGCTGCCATGTTAATACCTCGAAGTTCGTGCAACTAAGTACGCTTTCATTCGCGCATAGTTGAAACTATAGATAGTCTTTTCGAAACGACATAGGCTGGATCCCAGGCGACCGGGTCTATCCCGCCGCGACGCTCTTGAGGCCGGCTTCGAATATCGATAGCCCTGCGTCGAGAAGCTCATCTGTGATCACTAGCGCAGGCATTATTCGCGCAACGTTCCCCGAGCGCCCGCCTTTCCAGGCAATGAGGCCGTTCGAAAAGCATTCCTTCTGCAACCTAGTGAGCAGGTCCGGGTCGGGAGCCTTGGACGCCCCCCGCTTGACCAGCTCGATTCCGACATAGAGCCCCCGTCCCCTGACGTCCCCTATCACATCCAATTTGGACGCCATCTCCTGACAGCGTTTCATGGTCCGCTGGCCGAGCCGATGAGAGCGCTCTGCGAGGTCGTGTTTCACCATGAACTCGATGCCCGCGACGCCGGCGGCACATGACAGCGCATTTCCCCTGAATGTGCCGACGTGGGCGCCCGGACCCCAAGTGTCCAATTCCTTCCTGAAGACTATGCCCGATATCGGCAGCCCACTGCCCATCGACTTCGAAACCGTCATGATGTCGGGCGTGACCTTCTCATGCTCCATCGCGAACATGTTGCCTGTTCTGCAAAATCCCGTCTGGATCTCGTCGGCGATCATGATCAGGCTGTAGGTGTCGCATATCCGCCTGACCTCCTTCAAGTATCCCGGAGGCGGAGGAACGATCCCTCCTTCGCCCTGGATCGGCTCGATGAGAAGAGCTCCGGGAGCCGCAAGGCCCGTGTCGGGATCCCTTATCAGATGCTCGAGATAATGCGCACAGGATAGGCTGCAATCAGGATGCTTCAGACCAAATGGGCACCTGTAGCAGTACGGATAAGGTGCGAAGTAGACCTCTGGCACTCCCGGCAGGTAGTTGGCCTTGGCTGATCTCTTCGCGGTCAGCGAGAGAGACATGCCCGAAACGCCGTGCCAACCCCCCTCGAACGAGACAACCCCAGGCTTCTTGGTGTTGAACTTTGCCAGCTTGATTGCTGCCTCAACTGCATCGGCCCCTGTCGGCCCGCACATGAGCACCTTTGAGCGGTTCTTGAGCCCTCCAGGCGCCAGCTCGACGAGTCTCTTCGACAAGGCGACCCTGGGCTCGGAGGGGAAATCCAGTCCATGCGTGACCCTCTCCGCCTGCTTCTTGACCGCTTCAACCACTTGCGGGTTCGAATGGCCCACATTGAGCGCGCCCACGCCTCCGCTGAAATCGATGAAGATGTTGCCGTCGAGATCTTCGACGGTCGCGCCCAGCCCGCGGGATATGGCTAGCGGGACCTGCCCAGGGTACACGAGGGCATTGGAATCGTATTTTCTCTGCTCCTCGAGCATGGCCTTGGATCTCGGGCCTGGGAAGGCCTTCGTGACTTTCAGAACACCCTGCAGATTGTATTTGTAGAAAGCGTCCCTCGACAATTGCATGTCACCTCGGACCCGAATGAGGGCTAGTCGATAATAGCGTTTTGCGAGACGTTTGCCCAAGACCGACTTCAGCCGTAGGGGATCTCCACATCGGATGGTCTGCTCTTCTTCTGAGCGTCGCTATGGATCACCTTGAGCTGCGCCTCCAACCGCTCGGCTTCCTTGCACAGTGGTTCGACGTTCAGATTCATGTGGAGGATCATCTGGTCGATGGTGGCAAGGATTAGCGCTGCTGCTCTAGCGTCTGCCGTGTCTGGCTTCGCCTCAGCCAGAAGGGTGATGACATTGAATCCGCGACGCTTTCCCTCGTTCAGCAGGACGCCCGCGGTTCCGGAGATCACGCCTTCGACGAACGGCTCCGCGTCCGCATCGAGGAGCATCTTCTGCGCCTCCTCAGTGCTGCCTATGCCATAGACGGCGATCTCGCCTTTGTCATCGACCTCGACACCCTCTTCCCGTTCCACGACCAATCCGCCGGCAGATATTATGAGCCTGCACTTCTGCGCCTGGGCGTAGTCCATGATGGCAGAACCGATATCCCTCAGCAGGTTGGCTGAGGGCTGCAGCTCGGTGGAGAACACGACGATCTGCGGTTCGCCGGGTTTCAGCGTGGGTCTTGCGTAAAGCCTTGCGGGTCCCAGAGGCTCCCCGTTCCTGATGAGTGAGAGCGTGGGAAAAGAATCGGAGTCCATGACGGCTATGTACTCGAGCTTCAGAAGAGCTATCAGATAGTTCGCAACGATCGAACTCACGAGACCGACGCTTGGAAAACCGTCGATGACGACTGCGTTCCTAAGATCCATCCTCTTGAGCTCGACTATCTCGACCTTTCCCATTTCACGACCATTATGATACACGTAGAATATAGACCTTGACCGTGGCCCGCTTTATGAACGCGCAGCCCACCAAGGCCATCAAACAAGGTTTAATAGAAGAGTGCTTCATCTAGACAGCGGCCAGATGGGCCGGTGGCTTAGCCAGGATATAGCACTGGCCTTCTAAGCTCGCACAGAGCGGAAGAAAGCCAGTGGTCTCGGGTTCGAATGGCGCTGAAAGCGTCCGAAACTCCCGACCGGCCCGCTAGCCCCGCCAAAAGGCATATTAAAAGGAACGATGTACGGCAGAAGGCGCAAGGGAGTCTGACGCATGAAACGGAGCTCACGAGCCTGGAAGAAGCGTGGAAAGCAGCGCTGGAAGTGGCGCAAGAAGAAGATGAGAAGGCGAAAGAGAGCGCAGAAGATGCGTAAGAAGTAGGCTCCCCTAACGCAATCCATTTGGGGGTATGGGGTAACCTGGTATCCTAACGGGCTCCAGTTATGGGAATGATTTCCTTTGGGTTTGCTGACCAGTGATGACTAACTGGAGCGATGACCCATATGTCCGCTAGAACGCGCGGAGTCGCTCTCCGCGTGGAGGAAACCCGTTGATGGGGGTTCAAATCCCTCTGCCCCCACTGGTCCATTTTCCTCGAGGAGAACGGACATCAGAGTCTGGACTATGTCGACCGGCAACCGGTATTCGGAGGATATGCTCGCAAATGACGATTGAGATATCAAAAGTCACGAAGAAAAACCTCAGCAGACTCATAGAGATGTTCTCCGACCCTGATCTCAAGACGAATCGTGAAGAGTCCGATTGGTTCGTCCACTGCTATTTCGACTATCATCACATCAATGTGGCGAAGGTTGACGGAAATATCCAAGGAGCTTGTTTCTGGCGGATCGAAGGCGAGAAGTACAGCGGCTTGGGCTGGATAGAGAACCTATGGGTCGAGGAGCAATACAGGAGGATGAACCTTGGGGAGAAACTCCTCAGGAGATCAATAGAGGATATGAAGGTCTTCTTCGAGAAAGACAACAAGAGACTCAGAAAGGTTGTGCTCACGACCCAAGAGGAACGGGCAAGCGCTAGGAAGCTCTACGAGAAGATCGGGTTCCGAAGCGTTGCGAGTCTGGGGGACATCTACGATCCCGGAGGGCACGATCTATTCTACGTCCTCGACCTGAAATAGTTGGGCATCATCAGTATCCAACGCTCGAAGACGGCAAAAGACTTCTACGCCAAGCCAGCGTGAACGTGCTCTGCCCCCGGATTAGAGGCGAAAAGGTTATTCAGACACGCCCTCTTTCCGCAAGCATGCACAAGGTCATCACGGTGGATTTGGAGAGGGACATGCTCTCCGAGAACAGAAGGATCGCGGATGAGAACAAGACGCTTCTGGAAAGTCGCGGGATCACCGCTTTCGACTTCCTCGGAGCGATCGGCTCAGGGAAGACTCTGATCATCGAGAAGCTCGTCGACATCCTCAAGGCAAAGGATAAGAGGGCCGCCGCGATCGCTGGTGATGCCTCCGGAGATGACGACTACAACAGGTTCGTCGCGCACGGAATCCCAGCTGCGAACATCAACACGGGCAAGGAATGCCACCTTGACGCACATCTGGTCGACCATGCATTGGAGGACCTTCCGCTGGACGATATTGACTACATCTTCATCGAGAACGTTGGCAATCTTATCTGCCCCGTCGACTTTCCTGTCGGTTCTCACAAGAGGGTCGTCGTGATAAGCGTCACGGAGGGCGACGACATGGTCCGAAAGCACCCGGCGATCTTCGCTTTCTCAGATGTTATAATCATCAACAAGGTCGACCTCGCGCAGGCCATGGAGGTAGACCCCAAGATACTGGAACGAGACGCCCGGAGGACCAACCCTGGCGCGAAGATCATCATGATGGATGCACGTCACGGAAAGGGTATGGACGAGCTGGTCAAGGCACTCGGGCTCTAGAGGACCGATACATGAGAATCACAGTCTACGGAATCGTTCAAGGCGTAGGGTTCAGGCCCACGGTGTACAGGGTCGCGAAAGCAATGGGTCTGAAAGGGTTTGTCCTGAACAACGGCTCCAACGTAGAGATACATGTAGATAGAGATAGCGAGAAGTTCCTAGCCGAGCTCAAGAGAGCCTTGCCCTCGCTCGCAAGGATCGACAAAGCCGAGTTTGACGATATCGACGAGAACCTTGGAGATTTCTCCATCGCCCAGAGCCACGATGGGAAAAGGGTCTCGCTCATCCCGACCGACACGGCCATGTGTGGCAAGTGTGTGGCCGACTTCGAACGACCCTCAGACCGAAGGCATCTGTTCCCTTTCACGAACTGCACAGAATGCGGAGCGAGGTTCACAGTGATTGCGGACCTCCCGTTCGACCGTGCCAGGACCAGCATGGTCGATTTCCCCTTGTGTCCCACATGCTCCAAGGAATACTCTTCGCCGGAGGACCGACGGTTCCATGCGCAGACGATATCGTGTCCGATATGTGGACCTAAGTACACTCTGTATGACCGCCAGAGACGATCGATCCGAGGAGACGCGTTCAAGGGATTTGCGGATAGGATCGACGAAGGTTCCGTCGGCCTGCTCAAAGGCTGGGGCGGTATGCACATAATATGCACCCTCGAGAACGCGTCGAGGTTGCGGAAGGTCTACCGCAGGGGAGACAAACCCTACGCGGTGATGACTAGAGACCTGGAGACTGCAAGTAAGTACGTGAAATTGAGCGATCAGGAGCTTCTGCTCCTGACATCTCCTCAAAGACCGATCGTCCTCCTGCACAAGAGAGAGGACTCGATGCGGGGGTTGGAGAAGGTCTCGCCCGGACTCGGAAACCTTGGCGTCATGCTACCCTACTCCGGAGCCCATCTGCTCATGTTCCATCACCTGAAAGCAGACGGAGTGATCATGACCTCCGCGAATCCGCCGGGCGAGCCGATGGTCGTCGAGAATGGGAAGGCGTTCGAGCTAGGCCTCGACTGCTACCTTATGCACAACCGGAGGATCATCCACAGATGTGACGACTCGGTCGTGAAGGTCAACTCGGGAAGAACGAACTTCACTAGGAAGTCGAGAGGTTTCGTGCCCGTGCCGGTCAAGGCGAACCACAAACATCCAGTGATAGGAGTGGGAGCCCAATGGGACGTCACAGGCTCCGTTTCGAGAAACGGCGAGATATTCCTGACCCAGTATGTGGGGGAATCACAGCAGTACCCGACCTTGCAGTATCTGGACGAGGCAATCCATCATCTTGCTGGCCTGCTTGGCGTCAAGCAGTTCGAGGCAGTCGGGGTCGACAAGCATCCCAGATACTCGACGAGGATAGTGGCTCGGAGACTGGTAAGAGAGTACGGTTGCCAGCTTATCGAGACTCAGCACTATCATGCGCATGCGGCCGCGCTCAAGATCGACCGTGACATTCGAGGACCGCTGGTCTGTCTCACATGGGACGGGACAGGATACGGCGATGATGGAACTTCCTGGGGAGGTGAGACTCTGCTGGCCGATTTCTCCAGCTACAAACGTCTGGCGACCCTGGATGGAATCCCTCTCCTGGGAGGGGACAAGGCTGTCACGGACCCAAAACGAGTTGTGACGGCCATACAATTGAGACTGGGGAAGAAACCCACACTGATCGACATGCAGGAGACCGAACTGTACCTGAAGATGCTTGACAAGAGCGTCAAGGCATCCAGCATGGGCAGGGTCATGGACTCAGTCTCATGCATTCTAGGCATCTGTTGCAAGAGGACTTACGAAGGCGAACCTGCAATCAAGCTCGAGAGATGGCTTGAAGCGGGGAACCCAAGAATCGATTTCGAACTAGAATTTGGCAACAAGGACGGGATCGAATTTGCTCGGACCCTGCCTATGTTCGAGCAACTCCTAGAAATGAAAATCACCTCCGATTCTGAGAGGGCAGATGCGGCAGCTTCCTTCGTGAAGACGCTGGTGACCGGAATCACCGACAGAGCGTGCGACTTCGCCGAATCGAACGGGCTGAAGCAGGTGGGTCTGACGGGCGGCGTTTCCTACAACGGCCCGATCACTGCGTGGGTCAAGCATACGGTTGAGAAGAGGCGCCTGGAATTCGTCGGCCATGAGCGGATATCTAGCGGTGACGGCGGCATATCCACGGGCCAGGGCGCCATAGCTGGCTCCAAGCTCGGGTAATCTTTTATAGCAGCCCCCGGCATACTCGCTACCCAATGTGCCTCGCCGTTCCAGCCGAAATCAAATCGATTGAGGGCCACTTGGCGACCGTGGATTATGGAGGAGTCAAGAGGACCGCCAACATCTCGCTCGTTGAAGCCAAGATCGGAGATTATGTCATAGTCCACGCAGGATACGCGATACAGGTCATGGACAAGGCGGAAGCAGAGAAGACCCTAGAGATCTTTCAGGAGATGCTCAGCCTGGAGAACGCCGGAGCGTAGAGGATGCACGAGCTTTCAGTCATGAGCCAGATCATAGAAAGCATTCTTTCAGAGGGGAAGAAGAGGAATGCCACTAAGATAGAAGAGGTGGACCTCCAGTTGGGCGAGTACACGATGCTCGGAGTTGAGCAGTTGAGATTCGCCTACGATGTTCTGTCGAAGGACACAATTCTCGAAGGCTCGAAACTCAACATAAGCTATGTCAAGGGGAAGATCGAATGCTCTTGCGGATATCGAGGACGAGCGGATCCCTCCCCTGATTCGCCTCACAAGATCGTGCCCATTCTGGAGTGCCCGAAGTGCAAAGGGGCCGCGAAGATCGTCGAGGGTAGAGAGTGCTTGATCAGGAACATCAGGATGGTGGTGCCAGACGTATAAGCTCAGGGACAAGGGGATGTCCCGGAAGATCATCAAGAAGCTCGAGGATATGAACCTCAAGCTGACACTGATGCACGTCTGCGGAACTCACCAGGACACACTTGTGAGGTTCGGCCTCGACAGTGAGTTCAAACGAGTCGGGATCGATATACGACAAGGACCCGGATGCCCCGTATGCGTGACGCCACCTGGTGAGATCGAGGAGATCCTCGCGCTGGCCAGAGCTGGCCTTACGATTGCAGCGTTCGGAGACGTGATGAAGGTTCCCGGAGCGAGAGGATCCCTGAACGACGCGAAGGCTGATGGCGCGGATGTGAGAATCGTTTTTGGCGTGGACGACGCCGTCGCCCTCGCGAAGAGGATTCAGAAGGAGGTAGTCTTCATGGGCATAGGGTTCGAGACGACCGCTCCGACAACTGCCTCTGCGCTCCTGTCGGATCCGCCTGCCAACTTCTCAGTCCTTAGCTGCCACAGGACGGTCCCTCCCGCCCTTGAGGCGATCGCGAGTATGGGGGAGATCAAGCTCAACGGCATGATCCAGCCCGGCCATGTCAGCACGATCATAGGCACCAAACCCTACGGATTCCTCTCGAAGAAGTACAAGATGCCACAGGTGGTCGCAGGTTTCGAACCTCTCGATCTGCTCATGGGGGTGTACATGCTGGCGGTCCAGACAGAGGAGGGTCGAGCCGAGGTCCAGAACGAGTACACGCGAGTCGTTCACCCCGACGGAAACCCGATCGCGATCAAGGCCATGAGAGACGCTTTCGAGCCTATCGATGTCTCTTGGAGAGGATTCCCGGTCATCAAAGGAAGCGGCCTCGCGATCAAGAAAAAGCTCGAGCGACACGATGCGAGGGAGAGGTTCGAGGATCTGCTGGCACCGGTTCACGAACGCGAGTACACAGAGGCGAAAGGATGCAGGTGCGGGGAGATGCTGCGCGGAATATTGACGAGCGAGGAGTGCCCACTGTTCGCGAAGAAGTGCACGCCTAGCTCTCCGATCGGGCCTTGCATGGTTTCCAAGGAAGGAAGCTGCTACATCGCGTACAGATACGCGAAGAGATAGAGGCCAGGAATCGGTTCAAAGAAGCCGGATATCTAGGCGCTCGACAGGATGTCCCCCTTTACGTTCGGAAGAGAAGATTTCTTCGCAGGTCTTCCAGAGCTGCAGCAGTCCAGAATGCGGTCTTCTTGACAACGCCGTTTTGGCTACATTTCGTTTCTGGGCCCGAACGAAACGAAGCTTTGCGAAAGACCAGATTTGACGAATTTCGAGTCTCGAATCGAAAATCTGTTATTGAGGAGGCACAATCCCTTCACATTCGAACGATTGTCGCTGTGAGGCTCTCGCATTTCGAAAAGTGGGCTCGAAACCTATATAAATAGCGGCCATATTATCCAAAAACGCAGACCAACATTGGGACCGAGTGGAAGCGCCAGATAGCCAAGAATGGCGACCTTTCGCGGGGTCACTCGGGCCGGTCTAGAAACGACTGCCTTGCATAAAGAGGAGGTGGGACAACGACCGCACCCGCACCGCAAGAAAGGGTCACTGGAAAGACTGCTCCACAAGAGAAACACGGCACCACGGCCGGTCCAAAGATCGGTGTTTTCGTATGCCATTGCGGCAGCAACATTGCTGGAGTTGTCGACTGCGGGAAGGTCCGAGAGACTGCTGAGAAGCTTCCAGGGGTTGTGGTCGCGAAGGAGAACAAGTACACCTGCTCCGACCTCGGCCAGGAAGAGATCATCAAGGCGATAAGGGAGAACGGCGTCGAGAGGGTCGTCGTCGCATCATGCTCACCGAGGCTCCACGAGCCGACCTTTAGGAAATGCATTCAGCAGGCCGGCCTCAACCCGTACTTGATGCAGATGGTCAACATCCGCGAGCAGTGCTCGTGGGTCCACTCTCATGAGAAAGAGAAAGCCACGGAGAAGGCCGAGGACCTTGTCCGCATGGGCGTCTCGAAGGCTGCGAGGCTCCAGCCACTGGAGGCCAGAGAAGTGCCTGTCGAGCCGTCCTCGTTAGTGATTGGCGGCGGAGTGGCGGGGATACAAGCGGCGCTCGACCTCGCCAACATGGGCTTCAAGGTGTATCTGGTCGAGACGCAGCCGAGCATCGGGGGCAAGATGGCGCAGCTTGACAAGACCTTCCCCACGGGCGACTGCGCAATATGCATCCTCGCGCCGAAGATGGTGGAGCTCTCGAGGCATCCGAACATCACGCTCCTCTCTTACTCCGATGTCGAGGAAGTCAAGGGATACATCGGCAGCTACGACGTCAAGATCAGAAAGAAGACCAGGTTCGTTCACGAGGACAAGTGCGTGGGATGCGGCCTGTGTGCCGAAGCCTGTCCCGTGAAAGTGGACAACGAATTCGACCTCGGATTCGGCCAGAGAAAAGCGATCTACGTCCAGTTTCCCCAGGCAGTCCCGTTGAAGTACACGATCGACAAGGAACACTGTCTGCACTTCAAAACAGGGAAGTGCCAACTGTGTGCAAAGGCCTGCACGAACAAGGCGATCGACCACAAGATGCAGGACGAGATTCTGACCCTCAAGGTGGGGACGATCATCGTGGCGACCGGCTATGAGCCCTATGTTCCCGCGAAGAAGGGCATCTACAAGTACTGGGAATACGACGATGTCATAACCGCACTGGAGCTGGAGAGGCTCTTGAACGCTTCGGGCCCGACCGGCGGTCACCTTGTGAGACCTTCCGACGGGTCGACACCGAAGAGAGTGGCCTTCATCCAATGCGTCGGTTCGAGGAACAAGAAGATCGGGAACAACTACTGCTCAAGGGTCTGCTGCATGTATGCGATCAAGAACGCGCAGATCATCATGGAACACGAGCCCGATACGGAGATCGCAATATACTACAACGACATCAGAGCTTTCGGGAAGGGGTTCGAGGAGCTCTATCACAGAGTCAGGGAGGACTACAGAGTAGAGTTCATCAGGGGGCGACCGGCGAAGCTGCGCCTGGACCCGAAAACGAAATACATCAAGATCAGGGCTGAGGAGACTCTCCTCAACAGGATTACAGAGAGGGAGTTCGACCTCGTCGTGCTGTCAACTGGCCTCGTCCCGTCAGAGGGAAGCAAGAAGATCGGGAAGATCCTGAGCCTGACGGTGAGCCCGGACGGCTTCTTCATGGAAGCACATCCGAAGCTGCGACCAGTCGACACAGCGATAGACGGGATATATCTTGCTGGATGCGCCCAGAGTCCCAAGGACATACCGGACAGCGTCGCTCAGGCGAAGGCCGCAGCCTCATCTGCCGCGGCTCCGATGTTCTCGAAGAGAGTCGCCATCGAACCGTTGACAGCGCTTGTGAACGAAGATCTGTGCCTCGGCTGCGGTCTATGCGTGGAGATCTGTCCATACGGCGCTCCGGAGCTCGTTCAGGGGCAGAAGGGCGGCATGAAAGCGCATGTCATCGAGGCGCTCTGCCACGGGTGCGGGACCTGCGCGGCGTCGTGTCCGCAGAAGGCTATCGCACCGTTCCAATTCACCGACGACCAGGTCTACTCGGAGATCGAGTCGGCGCTCATGGAGACCTCTAGGAAGCACCCGGCCAAGAAGAAGGTCGAGGAGGGGGTGTCCTGATGGATGAGGTGGAGAAGGTCTTCATCGGCGGCCTGCATGAGAAGCTGACCGAGGAGAAGGTGATAGACGAGAGCCAGCTGGACCCGGGATTCACCGACGAGATCTACAAGTATGGCGGCAGGGACGTGATGACCTGCCTGCAATGCGGCAACTGCACGGGCGTGTGCCCGATCAGCCTCAAGATCGACTACAAGACCAGGAACATCATCAAATGCTGCCAGTTCGGGCTGAAGAAGTTCACCCTGGGCACCCAGTGGGTCTGCGCGACATGTTACAGGTGCTACGAGCACTGCCCCGCAGACCTCAACCCGGCCGAGGTGATGATAGCGCTGAGGCATATCGCTGTCAGGGAAGGCCTTGTCCCGCCGTTCGTCAGGACGGCAGCGGGCAACCTTCTCAAGTATGGCCAGAGCGTGAAACCAGACGCGGAAACGACCAAGATCAGGCACGAACTCGGCCTCGAGACAATCCATTCCCAAGATTCTGACTATCACGAAGTCATCAGGGAGATTCAAGTGCTGATCCACGCGACCAAGTACGACAAGCTGATCGGCATCGGGGAGGAGACGAAGCTATGAACGAAGCCAACAACGCCTACGTGTACTTCTTCGGATGCGTGATCCCTAACAGGTACCCGGGAGTCGAATACGCGGTCAGGTGGGTCTGTGGCAAAGAGGGCTTCGACCTCGACGTGAAGGACCAGAAGCAGTTCTCCTGCTGCCCCGTTCCAGGCATATTCTACTCGACAGACAAGGACACCTGGCTTCTGCTTGCCGCCAGGAACCTCGTCCTGGCGCAGAACGAGCGCAGGCAGATCCTTACGATATGCAACGGCTGCCTTGCATCCCTATTGAAGGCCACCGAGTACCTGCAGGATCCCAAGAGAATGGGGAAGGTCAACAGGATACTCTCGCAGATTGGCAAGAAGTACACTGGCATCCCGCAGAAATCCGAAGGCAAGAGAAAGGTGTTCGAGCCTGTCAAGGTCAGGCACTATGTCGAGGTCATGGCGAAGGATATCGGTATCGACGCGATCGCGAAGAAGACCAAGCATCCGCTCAAGAACATAAGGGCGGCCGTCCACTACGGTTGCCACTACCTAAGACCGACCGAGCATGCGACGTTCGATGACCCGAACGATCCGGTCATGATCGACAAGATCGTGGAGGCGTGCGGTGCGACCAGCGTCGACTACGAAGACAGGCTGGATTGCTGCGGGGCGGGAGGCGGCGTTCGGTCGCATGTCATTGAGCTGGCCAACTCCCTCACGCAAGACAAGTGCGTCAACATCGCTGCGGCAGGTGCGGACTGCATCGTCACTGGATGTCCGTTCTGCCTGTTGCAGTTCGACAACGCGCAAAGATCGTTCTCGAAGGACGGCATACCCGTCATGCACGTCTCGCAGTTCCAGGCGCTCGCGATGGGAATAGACCCGATCTTCCTCGGCTTCGACACTCACCACGTATCCGCTCACTCTCTCCTCAGGAAGCTAAGGGGGAGCTGAAGATGGAAGCGGGGGCGCAGAGGACGGAGCACGTTCCAGTCTACGAGCCGAAGATCGTGGCGTTCTGCTGCAACTGGTGCTCTTATGCTGGCGCCGATCTGGCGGGCACGTCCAGGATCCAATATCCCCCGAATGTCAGAATCATCAGGGTCATGTGCTCCGGAAGGGTCGACCCCGCATTCGTCCTGAAGGCCTTCGTTCTCGGGGCAGATGGCGTGATAGTCGCCGGCTGCCACCCGGCGGACTGCCACTACATCAACGGAAACGAGAAGACCTCGATCAGAGGGGATTTCCTCGGATCGTTCCTCGACGAAGCCGGCATCGAGCCTCAGAGGTTCAGGGTCGAATGGATCGCAGGCTCCGAAGGAAGGAAGTTCGCAGACACAATCAAAAAGATGGTAGCGGAACTGGAGAAACTCGGCCCGGTCTCCAAGGAGGCGGTCTCTGATGACTGAGGACAAACTCGTTGGAGCCGCCCTGGTGATTGGAGGAGGGCCGGCCGGCATGCAGGCCGCGCTGGACCTTGCCGATTCCGGGTACAAGGTGTACATACTCGAGGTCACCCCGAGCATCGGCGGCACGATGGCCCAACTCGACAAGACCTTCCCCACGAACGACTGCTCGATGTGCATATTGTCCCCGAAGCTGGTCGCCACTGGAAGGCACGAGAACATCACCATGCTCACCCACGCCGAACTGAAGAAGGTCGAGGGCAAGGCCGGGGATTTCAAAGTCACGATCACAAAACACTCAAGATACATACTGGAGGACAAGTGCACCGGATGTGGGGTGTGCGCGGAACACTGTCCGATTGAGGGCGTGAGCACCTTCGACAAGGAAATGGCGCCAGCAAAGGCGATCTATGTGCCTTTCCCGCAAGCGGTCCCGTTGATCTACACCATCGAGAAAGGTCTGTGCATCGGCTGCGGCGTGTGCGAGAAATTCTGCGAGGCTAAGGCAATCCAGTACTCGATGGCGCCTGACATAGAGGAGGTCATCGAGGTCGGGTCCATCATACTCAGTCCAGGCTACAGCGTGTTCGATGCCACCAAGAAGGTCGAATACGGGCTCGGAGTGTATCCGAACGTCCTCACAAACATCGAGTTCGAGAGGATGCTCAGCGCGTCCGGACCAACGGAAGGACACATCATCAGACCTTCGGACGGAGACGTCCCTAGGAGGATAGCGTTCATCCAATGCGTCGGCTCGAGGGACGCCCAGACGGGCAACACCTACTGCTCATCCTACTGCTGCATGGCTGCCCTGAAGCAGGCGGTAATCGGCCAAGAGCACGTTCCTGGGCTGAAGACGACGATCTACTTCATGGACACCAGAGCGTTCGGAAAGGAGTTCGAGGAGTACCTGTCAAGAGCGGAGAACGAGTACGGTGTCACCATAGCGAGGAACAACAGGATCCCCAAGGTCACGGAGAATCCGGATACACACAACCTCACCCTGATATACCACGCTGGCCCGGAGATCAAGGAAGAGGAATACGACATGGTCATCCTCTCGACCGGGGCGAGGCCGCCCGAATCCGCCGACTCGATTGCGAAAACGCTCGGGATACAACTCAACAAGTTCGGCTTCTGCGAGGCTGACGAGCTCTCGCCTGTGGAGACTTCGGTGCCAGGGATTTTCGTTTGCGGGGCGTTCTCTGGCCCGAAGGACATCCCGGACTCCATCGCGCAGGCCAGTGGAGCTGCAGGAAAGGTCGCCTCGATGCTCTCCAAGGAGAGAGGGAAGCTCGTCAAGAAGAAAGAGTACCCGCCTGAGAAGGACGTCTCGAAGCAGGAGCCTAGGATCGGGGTGTTCGTATGCCACTGTGGGATCAACATCGGTTCCGTGGTGAACGTTCCGGAGGTCCTGGAGTACGCCTCCAAGCTACCGAACGTCGTCTACACCGAGAGGAACCTGTACACGTGCTCGGGGGACACCCAGAAGAAGATCAAAGAGATGATCGAGAAGCACGACTTGAACAGGGTCGTGGTCGCGAGCTGCACCCCGAGAACCCACGAACCGCTCTTCCAGAACACTTGCCGGGAAGCGGGACTCAACAAGTACCTGTTTGAGATGGCCAACATCAGGGACCAGTGCTCATGGGTGCACAGGCTAGAGCCGGAGAGGGCCACGGAAAAGGCGAAAGACCTTGTGAGAATGGCAATCGCCAAGGCCGCGACCCTCGAACCGCTGCCTCAGCCGAAGATACCAGTGACTCCGTCGGCTCTCGTCATCGGCGGAGGGCTGAGCGGCATCGCGGCTGCACTTGAGATCGCCAATGCGGGGTACGAAGTGCACATTGTCGAGAAAGACAAGGAGCTGGGTGGCCATCTAAGAAAGATCTATCACACGCTTACGGGAGTCGACCCACAGGAAACGCTCGTGAGACTCAAGAAGGAGCTCCATGAGCACAAGAACGTGAAGGTCCATCTGAACGACCAGGTCGCCGAGGTCAAGGGTTACATCGGGAATTTCGAAACGACGCTCAAGAGCGGCGAGAAGGTCAAGCACGGAGCGATCGTCGTTGCTACTGGCGGGATTGAATACGAGCCGACGGAATATGAGCACAAGAAACACAAGAACGTGATCAAACAGACGGAACTCGGGGAGCTGCTGCACAACGGGAAGTTCAAGGCGGACAACGTCGTCGTCATACAGTGCGTCGGCTCCAGGAACGAGGAACACCCGAACTGCTCACGCATCTGCTGCTCGACCGCGATGGCGAATGTTGTGAAGCTCAAGCGGGAGCACCCAGGTGCGAACGTGTTCGTTCTCTACAGGGACATCAGGACGTACGGATTCGCCGAGGAGCACTACAATGAGGCCGCAAGGCTGGGAGTCATTTTCCTGAGATATGACCAGGAAGCTCCCCCGAAGGTGAGCGCCAAGGGCCACGACCTGTGGGTCGAGGTCGATGAGGCGTTCATCGAGCAGAAGATCCTCATAAAGGCAGACTACCTCGTCCTGAACGCGGCAGTACATCCGAATCCTGACAACAAGGAGATCGCGAAGCTGCTCAAGGTGCCTCTCAACAGAGAAGGCTATTTCCTCGAGGCTCACATGAAGTTGAGGCCCGTCGATTTCGCGACCGATGGCATATTCCTCTGCGGCCTGGCGCACTCGCCGAGACTGATCGGTGAGAGCGTTTCGCAGGCGCTCGCGGCCGCCGCGAGGGTCAACACCGTCCTGTCCAAGCCATTCATCGAGGCTGAGGGCGTCGTGAGCGTCGTTGACGAGGAGAAGTGCGTAGCCTGCGGCAGGTGCGAAGAGATATGCGAGTACGGCGCGCCGAACATCACTGAGGTCTCACCCGGCGTCTTCAAGTCGAGGATCAACGAGGCTCTGTGCAAGGGTTGCGGTTCGTGCGCGGTTGCCTGCTGCTCCAGAGCCATCAGGCCTAAGCACTTCAAGACCGAGCAGATTCTGACGATGATCGAGGCGTGCCTGAAGAAGGATCTGGAGAAGGAGGAGGCGAAAGCATGAGCGACCCGAAGTTCGAGCCGAACATCGTCGCCTTCTGCTGCAACTGGTGCTCGTACGCGGGCGCGGACCTGGCTGGCGTCTCCAGGATGCAGTACCCGCCCAACGCTAGGATAATCAGAGTGATGTGCTCCGGCAGGGTGGAACCGTACTTCGTGCTCAGATCGCTCGAACTGGGCGCGGACGGTGTCCTAGTCACCGGTTGCCACATAGGCGACTGTCACTACATCTCCGGGAACGAGGAGGCTGAGAAGAGGATGGCCGTCACGATGGAACTCCTCGATAAGCTCGGGCTTGGCAGGGACAGGATGAGGCTCGAGTGGATCTCTGCATCTGAAGGCCAGAAGTTTGCTGGCACCATGAAGGGATTCACGGAGCAGATAAGGGCGCTTGGTCCGAACCCTCTCCCGAAGGTCTCTCCCAAGAAGAAGGGGAACCCTGGGAACCTGAAGGCGAAGATGAACCAAATCATCGAGGACACTGGCGCGTTCGACTGTGTGGAATGCGGGAAGTGCACCACGGTGTGTCCCGTCGCAAAGTACAATCCCAACTTCGCCCCGAGGACGGTCGTGCTCAAGGCGAGCGAAGGACTGGTCGAGAACGTCCAGACCAACAGGGATGTCTGGACCTGCGTCACCTGCGAGCAGTGCAACTCGATGTGCCCGTACAAGGTCGACTACTCCGGATTCATAAGAGGCATGAGGAACGAGGCGGTCGAGTTCAACAACGTGCCCGTGTGCTCCCAGGGCGGGCTGATGCAGTCCGTCATGAGAATCCAGGCCGTCAGTGACCTGAAGCAGAACAGGTTGGGCTGGATGAACCCCGAGCTCAAGATCGCGGAGAAGGGAGATGTCTTCTACTTCACCGGTTGCGTGTCATATTACGATTCGATATTCAAAGAACGGCAGAACCTCAACTTGTCAGCGATACCGCGAGCGGTGGTGAAGATCATGAACAAGGGCGGCATCGTCCCGGTCGTCAGCAACGACGAAGTATGCTGCGGGCACGACCTGAACTGGACGGGGGACGAGGCGAGCCTCCAGAAGCTGATGAAGAAGAACGTAGAGCTGATCAAGGCATCCGGGGCCAAGAAGGTCGTGTTCTCGTGCCCGGAATGCATGCGGACCTTCAACATGGACTACCAGGACCTGATGGGCGACTTCGACTTCGAGATGGCGCACATCTCCGAGCTCGTCGACGACCTCATCCAGGAGGGGAAGCTCAAGTTCAAGAAGGGCGCCAAGAAGGTTACCTTCCAGGATTCGTGCAGGCTGGGCAGGCATCTAGGGATATACGACCCGCCGAGGAACGCCCTCAAGGGCGCGGATGCTCAGATAATCGAGATGGAGAATACGAGGGACAAGGCCCTATGCTGCGGCGTGAGCGCATGGGCGACCTGCGACGAAATCTCGAGGAAGCTGCAGATCGACAAGCTGAAGGATGCGAAGAGGACTGGCGCCGAATGCCTCGTGACGGGCTGCTACAAGTGCCTGATACACCTGAACTGCACCCAGGAGTTCAAGACCCAGGTGCCAAAGGAGCAGATCGACATTCCAGTCAAGGACCTGAGCGTGGTCATCGCCGACGCTCTCGAGTGAGAAAGGACAGGATAGAATGAACCCACCAACACAGAAGCAATCGAAGGGAGAGGAGAGATACCTGCTGGTCGAGCTCTCATGCAAAGACCAGAAGTGCTCTCCGTGCACGTATCCCAACTGCCAGAGGTTCGTCAGGACCGTCCCGAAGAAGACGCCCTTCGAGACCCGAATGACGAAGATGTTCGAGATAAAGAAGTCCATAACGAAGCCCAAGGACACAAGGGAGAGGCTCGTGCTGATCGAGCTGTCGTGCAAGGACAAGAAATGCTCCCCCTGCACGTATCCGAACTGCCAGAGGTTCGCGAGGGAGGCGCTGAAGAAGAAGGCGCCGTTCAAGGTCAAGGTCACCGAGATTGAGAAGGGCGAGGAGGTCCAGAGTCTCCTTGGCAAGTAATCAGGGATGTCCAATATCGTCTCGGGACGAACGAAAACACAACAATGAGAGAAACGGTCGTGTTTCCGGCCGTCAACCGGTCAACGAAACAGATAAAACCGTGGATGGACTACGGCAACCGCAGTAACCAAGCGAAAGCATCACCCAAAGGATAACAACGTGAAGTTCGACAATAAGTGTAAGGGAGGTCTTTGAATGGAGAAGGCTGTCATGGTGATAGGGGGAGGGATCGCAGGTATCCAGGCGTCCCTCGATCTCGCGGACAAGGGAATGATTGTGCACCTGGTTGAGAAGTCTCCCAGCATCGGTGGGAGGATGGCTCAGCTGGACAAAACGTTCCCGACGAACGACTGCTCGATATGCATACTGGCGCCGAAGATGGCTGATTGCTTCAGCCATTCGAACACGAACGTCATCACGTATGCGGAGGTAGTCGGTGTCGAGGGGAAGGTCGGGGGCTTCAAGGTCAAGGTCCTGAAGAAGGCCAGGTACGTCGACGAATCGAAATGCACGGGCTGCGGTGAGTGCTTGGAGAAGTGCCCGATCAAGGTCCCGAGCGAGTTCGAGATGGGTCTGTCCAACAGGAAGGCCATCTACATGCCGTTCATGCAGGCAGTTCCGAGGGTCATGACCATCGACAAGGAGCACTGCATCATGTTCACCAAGGGCAAGTGCGGCAACTGCAAGAAGGCATGCAAGAGAGAGGCGATCGACTACGAGATGAAGGACCAGATCCTGGAAATCGATGTTGGCTCGATCATAGTTGCGACGGGGTACGATGTCTGGGACCCGTCCACTTCGACCGAGTACGGCTATGGCAAGTACCCCAACGTGTTCACAGCGATGGAGTACGAACGGATGATCAACGCCGCTGGCCCGACCCATGGACACATCGAGCGCAGGTCGGACAAGAAGAGGCCTGTCAAGATGGCGTTCATCCAGTGCGTGGGTTCCAGGAACCCGCAGGTCGGCCACCCATACTGCTGCGCGGTCTGCTGCATGCACTCCACCAAGGAGGCCATGCTTGCCAGGGAGCACCATGACGACATGGAATCGACTGTGTTCTACAAGGACATGCGCGCATGCGGGAAAGGGTTCTTCGAGTACGTCGAGAGGGCCAAGCTCGACTACGGGGTCAGATACATCAACTCCGACGCGACGGTCCAGGAGAACTCAGAGACTCACAACCCAATCGTCGTGTTCGACGTCGGAGGGAGACAGCAGTCCGAGGAGTTCGACATGGTCATCCTCGCGACCACACTGGTGCCGAGGAAGGAGACCCTGGCACTGGCGAAGATCCTGGGGCTCAAGACGGACGAATTCGGTTTCTTGGAATCTTCCGACAGGATACTGAACCTCGGAAGGACGAGCGTACCGGGCGTATTCCTTGCGGGATACGCCTCCGGACCGGCGGATATCCCGGAATCGGTTGCGCAGGGTTCGAGCGCCGCGGCCAAGGCTGTCGAGGCGATCGCCCAGGCGGGAGCGTGATGATACATGGCTGAGAAGAAGAACGAGGCGAAGGAGAAGCCAAGAATCGGCGTGTTCGTCTGCCATTGCGGCTCGAACATCGGCGGGTTCGTCGATGTGCCGTCAGTCGCAGAGTTCGCGAAGACGCTCCCGGACGTCGTGTACGCAACGGACAACCTGTACACCTGTGCCGAGGATGGTCTGTCGAGCATAAGGGAAGGGATCCGGAAGCACAACCTCAACCGGGTCATCGTCGCCAGCTGCACCCCGAGAACCCACGCGCCGCTGTTCCAGGCCACATGCGAATCGGCAGGCCTGAATAAGTACCTGTTCACATTCGTGAACATCCGGGAGCATTGCTCCTGGGTTCACATGAAAGAGAAGGAGAAGGCCACCAAGAAGGCCAGGGACCTGATCAAGATGGGCGTCGCGAGGGCAAGGCTCCTTGAGGCCCAGCAGGAGGAGAAGGTCAACGTCGAGGCATCTGCCGTCGTGATCGGTGGAGGCGTGGCAGGCATGACCGCCGCGCTGTCGCTTGCGGACATGGGATTCCCGGTGCATCTGGTGGAGAGGGAAGGGGAACTGGGAGGATTTGTCAGGAATCTGAACAACCTCTATGTGACCGAGAAGAGCGCTTCGGAGACGATCAAGCCCCTGATCGATAAGGTCAGGGCGCAGAAGAACATCAGCCTGCACCTGAACTCCCAGCTGAAGAGCGTCGAGGGATTCATCGGCAACTATGACATAGTCATAGGGACGAAGGCCGCAGAGGACCTCAAGACCAAGGTAGGGACGATCATAGTCGCCACGGGCGCGCTCGAGTTCGTGCCCGAGGGACTCTACGGATACAACCAGTACCCGAACGTGGTCACGCTGACCGAGTTCGAGATCCTGTGCAAGAAGAAGACCCTGCCCAAGCTGAAGAACGTCGCATTCATTCAGTGCGTCGGCTCCAGGGGTCAGAACAAGTCGTACTGCTCCAGGATCTGCTGCAATGTCGGGATCAAGAACGCCATCAACATCGTGGACAACTACGAGAACATGCTCGGCCTGATGGAGAAGGCGGGCACCGTCGTCGAGAAGATACCTGTAGAACAGAAGGTGCCCGAGGAGATACTCGACCGCAGGCGCAGAAGGCGCGGCCGGGAGAAGGGAGAGGAGGGCGAGGCCGAGGAGGTCAAGCTCGGCCCCTCAGAGAAGATCGAGGTCACCGTGTTCAACAGGGACGTCATGGCATACGGCGTGGAGCACGAGCTGACTTACAACAAGGCTAGGGAGAAGCGTGTGAAGTTCAACAGATACACTACCGAGCACCTTCCGAAGGTGTACATGGAAGGCAACCAGCTGACGGTCGGCTACTTCCACGAAACCCTGAAGTTGGAGCGGTCGATGCCCGTCGACATGGTCATCCTGGCAACGCCGCTCGTGGCACAGCCCGATGCGGGCGAGCTCTCACAGATGCTCAAGGTGCCGCTGGGTCAGGAAGGTTTCTTCCTCGAAGCCCACGTCAAGCTGAGGCCTGTCGACTTCGCGACCGACGGCATCTATGTCTGCGGCACCTGCAGGGGACCGGCGGACATCACGGAATGCACGACCCAGGCAGCGGCGGCCGCTTCGAGAGCGGCGATACCGATGGCCAAGGGATACGTGCAGGCCGAGGCGATAACGAGCTCGGTGGACGAGACCAAATGCTCCGGTTGCGGCACATGCATCCAGGTGTGCCCGTACGGCGCAATGAGAAAGAACGACAAGGGCCTCGCTGAGGTCATAGTCGCCGCGTGCAAGGGCTGCGGATGCTGCGGCGCGACCTGCCCTGAGGGTGCGATCTCGATGACGAACTACACTGACGCACAGCTGCTCGCGGAAGCAAGAGCGACTCTCGATGAGGAGGTGTGAGCGATGGCCGAAGCGCAACACGCGATTCACGAGATGAAGCCGGAGCAGAAGGCCGCACCGAGCGGCGAGTGGGAGCCCAAGATCATCGGGTTCCTGTGCAACTGGTGCTCGTACGCCGGCGCAGACCTGTGCGGCGTTAGCAGATACCAGTACCCGACGAACGTCAGGGCTGTCAGGGTCATGTGCTCCACGAGGATCAGCGCTCACCTGGTGCTGGACATATTCAAGGCGGGCGCAGACGGCGTGTTCCTGGGAGGGTGCCACCTGAACGACTGCCACTACATATCGGGCAACTTCTACACGGAGAAGCGCGTCAGGCTGATGAAGAAGCTCCTGGAGGACGCTGGGGTGGAGCCCCAGAGGTTGAGGCTCGAGTGGGTCTCTGCGTCCGAGGGAGAGAAGTTCTCCAAGGTCGTGACGGAGTTCACTGAGCAGGTCAGGAAGCTCGGCCCGAGCAGGGTCAAGAAGGACGAGGGCCTGGCGTCCAAGGTGGCCGCCGCAGACGGCGCGTCCGAGACCTTCAGGCTCAGGGCGCTCGTCGGCAAGGAGCTCAACCTGGAGACGAAGGGCAACGTCTACGGCAACAAGCTCGAACAGACGGAGCTGGAGAAGCTGATAGACCAGGCCACCAAGGAGGAGTTCGAGAGAGCGCTCATATTGGAGCTCTCGAAAGCCAAGGCGAGGTCGGTCAAAGAGCTGGGGAAGATCATGAATGTCCCGACGGACAAGGTCCTGAGGCACATCGTCGCCCTGCGCCAGAAGAACCTTCTGGCGATGGAGCACCCGGAGGGCTTCACACCGACATACAAGACCATTGAGATCGGAGGTGAGCAGTAATGGCAGCAAGTGACAGGATCGGCGCGGTCATGGTGGTGGGTGGAGGCATCTCGGGGATGCAGTCCGCCCTGGACCTCGCGGATTCAGGATACAAGGTATACCTGGTAGAGAAGCAGCCGAGCATCGGCGGCACGATGGCCCAGCTCGACAAGACCTTCCCGACGAACGACTGCGCCATGTGCATCATGGCGCCCAAGCTCGTAGCGACGGGCAGACACCACAACATCGACCTGATTACGAATGCGGACATCGCGATCGTGGACGGTGAGGAAGGCAACTTCACTGTGACTGTGAAGCAGCGCTCGCTCAGGGTGGATCCTAAGAAGTGCACTGGCTGCGGCAGCTGCGCCCAGAAGTGTCCCATCGAGACCCCGAACGAGTACGACGAGAACACGAAGTTCAGAAAGGCCATATACGTCAGGTACCCGCAGGCGGTCCCGCTCGTGTACGCGATAGACGCCGAGAAGTGCATCGGCTGCGGCATATGCGCTGAGGAGTGCAAGGCCAAGGCTGTCGAATACGACCAGAAGGAGAAGGTCCTTGAGATCAAGGTCGGGTCGATCATACTGTCGCCAGGCTTCGACGAGTTCAACGCCCGCCTCAAGACCGAATATGGCTACGGTGTCTACCAGAACGTGGTCACCAGCATCGAGTTCGAGAGGATAATGTCAGCCACGGGGCCGTACTTCGGCACCATCCTGAGGCCTTCGGACGGCGACATTCCCGAGAAGATAGCGTTCATCCAGTGCGTCGGCTCGAGGGACGAGCACTGCGGGAACGAGTACTGCTCGAGCGTCTGCTGCATGTACTCGATCAAGGAAGCGGTGATCGCGAAGGAGCACACGTCCCAGGTGAAACCGAGCATATTCTTCATGGACATGAGGGCCTTCGGCAAGGAGTTCGACGAGTACTACAACCGCGCGGCGAACGAGTGGGGCATCAAGTTCGTCCGCTCAAGGGTCGCGGCCATAAGCGAGGACCCGAAGACCAAGAACTTGAGGATCAACTACGTCGAGGGCGGCGAGCCGAAGGAGGAGGAGTTCCAGATGGTCGTGCTGGCCGTCGGATTCAGGCCTCCGGCGGACGCAGAGAACCTCAGCAGGATCATGAAGTTCAGGCTGAACGACGACGGGTTCGCCCAGACGGGCGCGTTCACGCCAGTCGAGACCTCCAGGCCCGGGATATTCGTCAGCGGCGCGTTCTCGTCGCCGAAGGACATCCCCATGACGGTGGCAGAGGCTTCCGGGGCGGCCGCGAAGGCGGGCACCGTGATAGCTCCTGCCAGAGACACACTGGTCACCAAGAAGGAGTACCCCAAGGAGATCAGCGTGGAGGGCCTGGAACCCAGGATAGGCGTGTTCGTCTGTCACTGCGGTGTCAACATCGGCGGGGTCGTGAAGGTCCCCGAGGTCGTGGAGTACGCCAAGACGCTCCCGAACGTCGTGTGCGCGGAACAGAACCTGTACACGTGTTCCCAGGACACTCAAGAGAAGATCAAGGAGAAGATCAAGGAGCTGAAGCTCAACAGGGTCGTGGTCGCGAGCTGCACGCCTAGGACCCACGAGCCTCTGTTCCAGAACACAATCAAAGAGGCGGGATTGAACGCCTACCTGTTCGAGATGGCGAACATCAGGGACCAGTGCTCGTGGATACACATGCACGAGCCCAAGGCCGCGACGAAGAAATCGAAGGACTTGGTGCGCATGGCCGTCGCAAAGTCCCGGTTGCTCGAGCCGCTCCAGAACCTGACGCTCAAGGTGAACCAGGCCGCGTTGGTCGTAGGCGGAGGGGTTACAGGCATGACGGCGGCGCTCGAGCTGGCCAAGCAGGGATTCAAGGTCAGCCTGGTCGAGAAGGAGAAGGAGCTCGGAGGCAACACGAAGAAGCTCTACTACCTGCCGTCAGGAGACGACCCGTTGGCGTTCGTCAAGGAGCTCGACAAGGAGGTCTCCGCCAACCCGAACATAACCGTCTATACGGGCGCGAAGATCAAGGCGATCGACGGGTACGTCGGGAGCTTCAAGACGACCCTCGAGTCCGGAGAGCAGATCGAGCACGGCGCGGTCATACTGGCGATCGGCGGTCAGGAGTACAAGCCCCAGGGCGAGTACCTGTACGGCAAGAACAAGAACGTCATGACGCTGCTCGAGCTCAAGGAGAAGCTCCACAAGGGTGAGGCGAAGGGCAATGAATACGTGTTCATCCAGTGCGTCGGTTCGAGAGAGGAGGGACATCCCAACTGCTCCCGCGTCTGCTGCACGGGCACGATGACCGCTGCGATCGAGATCAAGAAGAAGGACCCGAACGCGAAGATCTTCGTTCTGTACAGGGACATCAGGACTTACGGATTCAGGGAGAAGTACTACAAGGAGGCCGGCCGGCTGGGCGTGACCTTCATCAGGTTCGAGGACAAGGAGAAGCCGAAGGTCGATGAGAAGGGCGGCAAGCTCGAGGTCAAGGTGAAGGACGAGGACACTGGCAAGGAGCTCACGCTGAAGCCCGACTACCTCGTTCTCGCGAGCGGCACGAGGCCGCAGCCTGACGCGGGAACGTTCGCACCGATGTGCAAGATTCCCCAGACCAAGGAGGGTTTCTTCCTGGAGGCTCACATGAAGCTAAGGCCTGTCGACTTCGCAACTGAAGGCATCTACTTGGCCGGCCTCGCGCATGGCCCGAAGTTCGTCGACGAGAGCATCGCGCAGGCGCTTGCGGCAGTGTCCCGAGCAACGACGGTGCTGTCGAAGACCGAGCTTGAGGCGGAAGGCATAGTCGCGAGGATCGATGAGTCGCTCTGCGACGGATGCGGCATATGCGTTCCCATCTGCGAGTACAAGGCACTCGATGTCGTGCCGGACAAGAAGGACCCGAAGAAGAAGGTCGTGGAGGTCAACGTTGGCCTCTGCAAGGGTTGCGGCGCATGCGTGGGAGCGTGCCCGTCCGGCGCGCTCACTCAGATGGGCTACAAGGACGACCAGATCTACGCCATGATAGACGCCATGCTCGAAGAGCCGAAGCAGAAACAGGAGGCGAAACAATGAGCTCTGAAGCTACACACTATGCGAGCCAGCACACGGAAGGAACTGCGAAGGAACCCGACCCGAAGATACTGGTCTTCTGCTGCAACTGGTGCTCGTACGCGGGCGCGGACCTGGCTGGAGTCAGCAGGCTCCAGATGCCTCCGTACTTCAGGACCATCAGGGTCATGTGCTCCGCCAGGGTCGACCCCGAGTTCGTGCTGAGAGCCTTCCAGAAGGGAGTCGACGGGGTTCTCGTCGCGGGCTGCCACCCGGCAGACTGCCACTACATAGGCGGGAACTACAGGACCCGCAGGAGGATAGCCCTCCTGAAGATGCTCATCCAGCAGTTCGGATACGATACTGACCGGCTCAGGCTGGAGTGGGTCTCCGCGGGCGAGGGCGAGAAGTTCCAGAAGACAATAATCGAATTCACGAACACGATCAAGGAACTCGGGCCTTCCCCGATGCACAGAGGTGACTGAAGATGTCCCTGCGGGAGGCCAAGATACGCGCGGCACTGAGGACGGTCGAGGGCGAGCGGGTCAGATGGCTCCTCGGAAAGAAGGGGCAGCTGACCACTACTGGAAACGTGTTCGGCGAGGCCATCACTGGACCGAGGTACGATTTCATAGTTCAGAAGGCTGCGGGTGTGGAGCTTGAGAGGAACTTGCTGCTCCAGGAGATGGAGGGCGGCCCGAGGACGGTCCACGAGCTGCACGATGCCACGGGCATCGCGAAGCCGGAGATCGTGAAGCACATTATTGCCCTCAAGAAATGGAGGCTTGTCGAGCATGTGGGGATGAAGGGGCAGTCGCCACAGTACTCGGCGGCTCCAAAGAAGGCACCGCCTGAGGAGAAAGGGGTGAGCTGAGATGGCAGAGAAGATCAAGATCGCACAATACTGGGGAGCGGGCTGCGGAGGATGCGACGTCGCGCTCCTTGACATAGACGCGAAGATACTGGATGTACACGCGATAGCGGATGTGGTGTTCTGGCCCATCGGCTTCGACGGCAAGCTCAAGGACATCGAAGCGATGCCTGACAAGAGCATCACGGTCAGCTTCTACAACGGCGCCATACGGAACAGCGAGAACGAGCACGTCGCTAAGGTCCTGCGCCAGAAGTCGGTCGTCATGATTTCGTTCGGCTCGTGCGCGTGCTTCGGCGGGACGCCTGGGCTCGCTAACGTGACGAACAAGAAGGAGATCTTCGAGACGGTCTACAAGAACACACAATCGACCGACAACCCGAACTTCGTGACGCCGCAACACCACACGAAGGTCAAGGAGGGAGAGCTCGAGCTCCCGGAGTTCTACGACTCGGTCAAGACGCTGGACGAGGTCGTGGATGTCGACTACTTCATGCCCGGGTGCCCACCGACGGTCAACCTGATCGCGATGGCTGTGGAGGCGGTGGCACAGTATGTGACCAAGGGCACGCCCCTCCCGCCGAAGGGAACGGTCATCGCCTCCGACAAGACCCTTTGCGACGAGTGCAAGAGGGAGAGGGTCGAGAAGGGAAGGAGGATCGAGAAGATCTTCCAAGCGTACGAGATCACGCCCGACCCCAAGAAGTGCCTGCTGGACCAGGGCATCATCTGCATAGGACCCGCGACACGAGCTGGCTGCGGAGCTATGTGCCCGAACGCCCAGATGCCGTGCAGAGGCTGCATGGGCCCGACGAGGGGCGTCATGGAGCAAGGCGCGAGCATGTTGAGCGCGTTGTCATCGCTGCTGAACATCACTGATACGGAATCACAGCTGAGCGAGGAGCAGATCATGACGCTAATGCTGCAGGTCAAGGACCCGCTCGGGACTTTCTACGCGTTTACGCTGCCCAAGTCCATGCTCAAGAGGTCTGTGACCGAAAGGGGCAGAAGGAAGGCGGTGAGCTAGATGGCAGGACCTATCATCAACGACACAACAACGAAGACAAAGGAGCGGAAGATCACCATAGACCCGATCACGAGGCTCGAAGGCCACGGCAAGATCGAGATATTCCTCGACGCTGCGGGGAACGTCGAGAACGCGTACCTGCAGGTTCCTGAGCTGAGAGGCTTCGAGAGGTTCTGCATCGGCAGGCATGTCATGGAGCTGCCAGTGCTGACCAACAGGCTATGCGGCGTCTGCCCGGCGGCACACCACCTCGCGTCCACGAAAACGCTCGATGCGGTCTTCAGCGCCACACCGACGCCAACGGCGATCAAGCTGAGGGAGCTGTTCTACATGGGGCAGTTCACCCACAGCCACATAGCGCATTTCTACGCTCTGGCGGCACCGGACTTCGTCCTCGGACCGTCCGCGCCGTCCATGAAGAGGAACGTCCTGGGAGTCGTGGATGCGGTCGGCGTCCCGATCGGTGCCGAGGTAATCAAGCACAGGTCCTATGGCCAGAAGGTGCAGGAGATCGTAGGCGGCAGGGCGACTCATCCCGTGTTCGGCCTACCCGGAGGCGTTTCGAAGCAGATCAGCGAGGAGGAGCGCGTCCAAATGGAGACCATGGCGAAGTCATGCGTCGAGTTCGGCAAGTTCACGATCAAGCTCTTCCACGATATCGTGCTGGCCAACAAGGATTACATGGATCTCGTGCTGAACCAAGACGCGTATTACCTGAATACGTACTACATGGGCATGGTCGACAAGAACAACAAGAGCAACTTCTACGACGGCGACATCAGAGTCGTCGACCAGCAGGGGAAGGAGTTCGTGAGGTTCAAGCCAAGCGAGTACCTGGACATCATAGCAGAGCATGTCGAGCCCTGGACCTACATGAAGATGCCCTATCTGAAGAAGGTCGGGTGGAAAGGCTTCGTGACGGGACCAGAAAGCGGCATATATAGAGTTGGCCCGCTGGGAAGGATCAATGTCTGTAGCGGCTACACGACCCCGCTGGCGCAGAAAGAGTACGAGTTCCTTGCGAAGACAGTGAAGGACCTCGGTGTAACCGGGGCGGTGAACCAAACGCTGGCGTACCACTGGGCGAGGGTGATCGAGTTGCAGTATGCCGCGGAGAGGATGCTCGAGCTGGCGAGCGACAAGAGCATCACAAGCGGCGACATCAGAGGCCCGTACAAGGAGCCGAAGGAGGGCGTCGGGATAGTCGAGGCGCCGAGGGGCACGCTCATACACCACTACGCCTCGGACAAGAACGGCCTGTGCACCAAGATCAACATGATCGTCGCCACGACGAACAACTACGCAGCAATCAACACGAGCGTGAAGCAGGCTGCGAAGGCGCTCATCAAGAACGGCGAGGTGTCGCAGGGTCTGCTCAACAAGGTCGAGATGGCCTTCAGGTGCTACGACCCGTGCAACTCTTGCGGCACGCACTCGCTGAACGGAGGGCCGGCGCTCGAAGTCACGATCAGACGCAAGGACGGGTCCGTCCAGACGACAGAGAGAAACTTCTAAACAGATTTCACGAGGGGGCTTCCCCCTCACCTATCGATTTCTTGCAATTCACGGTTCCAGAGTCAGGATTATTATGGCCGAGCCCCTTCGGATTCCTGTGAAAGTGCTAGTTCTCGGCGTGGGCAATCCCATCCTCTCGGACGACGGCATAGGTATCCACGTCGCGCGCGAGCTCAAGAAGAGAAAGATGCCCGGGGTCGACGTGGAGGAACTTGCCGCGAGCGGGCTTGAGCTGCTCGATGTGGTCCGTGGATATGACAAGGTCATCATCATAGATGCGATCCAGACTACAAAGGGGAAACCTGGCGAGCTGCACATCCTCGAGGAGAAGGATTTCGAGAAGTCCATCCACGGATCATCCCCGCACGGGATCAACATCGCGACAGCGCTCGCCCTGGGAAGGAAGCTCGTGCCGAACGAGATGCCCAAGGAGGTTGTCTTCTTCGCGGTCGAAGCGGAAGACCTGGTCAATGTCAGCGAGAGACTCACTCCGAAGGTGGCGAAGGCACTTCCTAGGATAGTGGAACGAGTGGAGAAGGAGCTAGCCTGACATAGCGAAGAAGGAATTGCAGGCGCTGTGCGCCGTGGCAAAGTCGGATCATCTGGCCAATAAAGCTAGCAAATTCTCGGAACAGGATCCCCAACTGGAGGCTCGACTACCCTCTTACCTCCAGTATGAGTCTCCATCATAACGCCTCGGACTTCCTTGGCCGCCTCGCCGATGATCCTTGCCTTCCTCCCTTCGGGCTTTGCCTTGATTGACTTTAGGACCGCTTCCGCCTTCTCCGGAACAACCGCGATTATGACTTTGCCCTCGTTTCCGATTTCCAGCGGATCTATCCCAAGCATCTCGCAAGCAGACAGGACCGCGTTGTCGATGGGGATGTCCTCCTCCCTGACCACGATGCCAATCTCCGATTTGTCCGCCCACTCATTGAGCAGGTTCGCCAATCCACCTCTTGTCGGATCCTTCATCGCGGTGATGCCGCCAACCTTCAACCCTGCAGCAATAAGATGATTCAGGGGAGCAACATCGCTCCTGACCGTCGTCTCGAACCCGTAACCTTCCCGGAAAGACAGTATCGCCACGCCGTGGTTTCCCATAGCCCCCGAGGCGATCAATACATCCCCGTCACTCACAGCGGAATCGTTCGGCCAGTTCCACTTGAACTTCCTGTGCTTCCTGACCTCGCGGATGTTGTGGTCCAAGTGTTTGGATCTCTTCCCCACCCCACTCGTGTTGATGAACAGGCCGTCCAACGCGCCCTTCTCGACGACCTTCGTATCACCTGTCACGATCTTCACCTCGGCCTTCTTCGCCGTCGCGCTGATGCTTTTCATGATCTTGTGGAGCTCCTCGCCGGAGAACCCCTCCTGGATTATCATGGCGCACGAGAGCGCGAACGGTGTCGCGCCCATGACCGAAAGGTCGTTCACCGTCCCCGCGACGGAGAGGACCCCTATGTCCCCGCCCGGGAAGAAGAGCGGTTTGACCGTGTAAGAGTCAGTGGTGAACGCAATCCCGTCGATGATTGCCGCGTCGTCCAAGGCGGCTAGAGGTATCTCCCCGAAATCGTGATCCAACTCCTTCAGCACGAACTCGCGGATGAACTCCTGCATCCGCTCTCCGCCCGCGCCTTGAGTCATCGTGATCTTGGACATTGGAGCATACCAGCTGACTTGCGAAGATGATGGCCGATAATAACCTTTTTGGCTGGCATCGCCGAGATACCTTGATTACCATTGATTCGCTTCACACTTACCGATGCTTTCAGGGGCCATCCTGTCCGGTGGATTGAGCACTCGCATGGGAGAGGAGAAGGGACTTGCTGTGCTCGGAGGAAAGCCGCTGATCTCCTACGTCGCACAGACTCTGGAGAGCGTTGCAGACGAGATAGTCATAGCCGTCGCGAAGGGCATGTCAGGAAGATACCGGGAAGTCCTTGGCGACGAATACATAATAGCTGAGGACAAGAGAGCTGGAGTTGGTCCTATCGAGGGGCTAGTCACTGCATTGAGCGCCGCTAACGAGGATACCGTCCTCGTCAGCCCGTGTGACACCCCGTTCCTGAAGGTGGATCTGTGCATATCGATCGTATCCCTCGCCAGGAAGAGGGACGGGGCAGTGCCCCGGATACGAGGCAACTTCGAGCCACTTCACGGCGTCTACACAAGAATCAAGTGTCTGGCCGCTTTCGAAGAGGCGATGGAAGAGGGGAGACAAAGGCCGGTCGACGCTTATGAAATGCTGGATTTGGAGTACGTTGACGAGGATATCGTCCGCGTCACGGACCCTCGGCTGGAGAGCTTCTGGAACCTGAACGGCAGAGAGGATTTGGAACAGGCTGAGGAGCGACTACGAAGGAATTCCGACTACTGACCTGGGTGGCCGATCCTGTATTTCCCGGCGGGAACGAGCATCTCGAATCGAACACCATGCCCTGGTATTCCGTTCTCCTCGATTGTTATGCCTGTAATTCCCAGTATAGCTCTGACCATGAAGAGACCAAGACCAGTATGAGTGCCAGTTCCCCGTAGGAAGAGCTTGTCCTTCACATCGGCCGGTATGCCTTCACCATCGTCCTCGTAGAACAACAACAGGTGGTCCCCTTTCTTCTTGTAATGAACTCGAATTTCGGTGACTTTCTTGCCATGTCGGATCGAGTTGTCGATCAGATTGTGAAAAACCTTCTCGAACATCGTGTCAGCGTAGACCTGAAGCCCATCGACATGAACTGACTTGGCGAGCTTGCTTGGGGCGATCCCTGCGGTGCCGTTCAAGAAGGCGGTCTTGACATCAATCCACTCGGGCTTTGCGACCCCCATCTTCTGATAGTCTCCAGTGAAGTCGAGCTGTCGGATGACTGTCTCTGCCGCAGTCCTCATGTTCTTGAGGTATTCTTGTACAGGTGGTTCTGCGGCAGACTCTTGGGCGATCTGCAGCCATCCCATCAAGATCGCGAGTTGGTTCAAAGAGTCGTGTCTGGTCACTTGACCCAACAGGTTCAGTTTCTGGTTGGCGACTTCCAGGGCGTTCAGGGCGTCCTCGGTCCGTTTGCTAGATGTGGTTTCTCGCACTACGATGAGGATTTGATCATTCGCGATAGGAGCAAGCCTTGCCTCATAGAACCGAGTTGCGCCCTCGATCTCGAGGGAGTATTCTCGAGCCACGATTCGATCCATCTTCAGTGCTTCGCCAATCGCGCCTTCCACAATCTTGCCGACATCAGGAGGAAGGACTTCCTGCATCTTCATTCCCAGGAATTTCTGAGGAGGAACATACAAATCAGTGACGCGCCCGGCATTGAAATCTAGGATAGTCCCATGAGCATCGACAAGGAAGTGCAGATCGGGAAAGGCTTCGACGATGGTCTGTAGCCGCGAAGCTAACTTCTCAAGCTCTCCCAGGGCGAGCTCTCGATCAGTCACATCGAGTACTATGCCTTCGTAGCCGAGGGGGTTCCCGCTCGAGTCTCTTCGCACGTATGTGTGGTCCTCGACACAACGCACCTCACCGGACTTGGTGACGACTCGATATTCTTGGACGAAATCATTAGCTCCCTTCCCAACGAAATCCCTGAACTCCTCCTTTTCGCGCTCGAGGTCCTCCTTGTGGATGATGTCATCGTACACAAGTGTAGAGACAAAATCATCTCTTTTGTAGCCCCACCGCGCGACACTTTCAGATATGAATGAAACCGGCGAACCCGGTCCCGGACGCCAGATAACCATGACCACTGGACTCTTGTCTATGATTCCCTGGAGTTCCTTGTATCTCTCAAGTGCACCGTGAAGCTCCACCTCCGCCTTCCTGCGGTCTGTTATGTCTCGGATGTATTCTATGACTCCAGACAGTTCGCCCGTTTTGCCGTCCCTCATTGGAAAGCTGTAGAGGTCGAGCCATCCGACAATTCCGCCTTTCGGACCAATCTTCGGAACAACTTCGTATGCCGACTTCCCGCTTTCGATTGTCCTTATGCTCGGACATGAATCACACTGTGTCTGTCGACCGTGATAGGCATCGTAGCACTTCTTGCCGACCAGTGGCATCTTGTGCGAATACCAGTCCTCCATTGTCTGGTTGACGCGAAGGATGTTCAGGTCCTTGTCAAGGACGCTTATGCCATCCTGGATGCTCGAGAATACGCTCGATAGGAACCTCTCCCCCTCACGAGCGGCCGTTTCCGAGCGATTGCTCTGGACAGACTTCCTCAACATGTTCACAAGTTCTGTGAACAGAAGCTGAGGGCTTGCACCCTTTTGGAGGTAGAAATCCGCACCGCAGTTCAAGGCCTGGACGGCTGTCTCCTCCTTCCCCTTACCTGTAAAGAGAACGAAAGGGATCTGCAGACCCTTTGCCCTGAGGATCTTGAGCAGCTCTAGACCATCCATCCCTGGAAGGCTGTAGTCTGCCACTACTGCGTCGTAGTTCTCAGACTGCATCTTCTCGAGGGCCGACTCGGCGGTGATTGCCGTGTCGATTTCGAAATCCCCTTCTCGTTTCAAAAAGAAGCTGACCAGATCAAGGAACCCGACTTCATCATCGACATGCAGGACTCTTATCATTCGTCTCTCCGCCAGATTCCTCCGACCCTCTATTGCAGATAGACTACAAGATATTAAGGCAGTAGGTCGCCAGAAGCGCTGAGGGGGAGATTTGAACTCCCGAGGCGCAGAGCGCCACGAGCTTGCTGGCACAAAGACAGCAGATTCCAGGCTCGCGCCTTACCGAGCTGGGCCACCTCAGCTTGACTACCTTCAAAAGGGTGTTTCTATTTAAGGTTCTGTTGCATTATCGGGTCGTGACCTTCAGGTCACCACCGCAATGCCACTCGTTCCATTCGGCTCCGACCGTGCGGCCATCGCTGGCTCGTATAGGATCATCATCACGTCATGCTGGAACGCGCCGGGGTTGAACCGTAGACCCCCTGCCATCCCCTTCGAGATGGCTGTTTGCAGCAGGTTGATGCTGGCATTGACGTGCCTGTCCAGATGCCAGCCGCACTCGCATTTGAACTCCGCACCCATTCGGGAATCCTGTATTCTCCCACATATCGGGCACGTTCTGCTGCTGTTCCTCGGATCGACTTTAACCACGGGTATACCTTTCCATTGTGCTTTGTACTCGATGATCTGATGGAGTTTTCGCCTGGGCCAAATGCTAAGTCGCCGATTCAGCTCCTTGTTCTTTTTCGATTTGAACCCTTTCAGGTCCTCGAGAACGATTGCAGATTTCCGCTCCTCCGCGAACTTCAGGATCGAGTTTGCCACCTGATGGAGCCTGTAGTCTGTTCGGTGGTGCTCCCTCGCCCCCTCCATTCCGCACAGGTTCCTGGAAGTTCGGCGGTCGTGCGCCTTCTTCTTCTGGAGCCTCTTGCGCCTGTCGTGATGCCTCTGCTGGATTATTGCGATGTCTGGAA
>Ga0315268_10000839_pt1 | contig 36045 bp, 31 predicted proteins | sample C1_top_MG_FD_204535 | JGI IMG/M metagenome (GOLD analysis project Ga0315268, IMG submission 204535) | Sediment microbial communities from Yellowstone Lake, YNP, Wyoming, USA - C1_top | ecosystem: Environmental > Aquatic > Freshwater > Lake > Sediment | place: USA: Wyoming | collected 2017-08-01
ATAAAGCTTTTACCACCAAGCCCACATTCATCACTATATGGCTTATACGTTGTAAAAAATGCAAGGCCTGATGTTGTTGTCAAGGGGTCTGTAATCATTCTTTCTGCCCTGTAGCCTCTTGTAACAGAAGTACCACCTTCAGTATAAGTGTAATTGCCAGAGGCATCAAGGGTAATATACCAGCCCTTAAAGCTTGAAGAATTAGCAGTAGATTCTGAAGGGACATTACTAATAGAAGTAACATCAGTTAAAGTACCAAAACCAACCGTAGTTGTGCAGCTTTGATTAAAGCCCGATGAAGAGAAACAAGGCTCTTTTATAGCAAAAAGTCGCCTCTGACTGTCTGCATCATCCGTTGTACCAGACTCCTCAAAGAAATATCTGCCTGTGCCGAAGAAAAGCCAAAGAATATCCATATTTTTATTCTGAAGCTCTGCGATTGATGAAGTGACAGGGCCAATTCCATCGATTACCTGACTCCAGACCCAATTGTTCGGATTTGAGTCCTCTTTTGTTATGAGCCTTCCAACACCTCCATCATTCCACGTATAGTTTGGACTTGAGCCTGTTCTCTTCACATATCCTATATAAACGATATCATCCTTGTAGTTTATGCCAAGATCATTAGTAGAATTAAGCATAGAGCCGGCAAAGGCAAAAGGTATCCCAGTGTCAATAGTCCGCTGTAGCGAACCTGTTTTCAGATCGAGCACGAAGAGTCTAAGATTCTGATCAGAACGACCGAGGAACTGATTGTAAGTTGTGTCTATGGGCCCTGTAGGACCTGAGCCAAAAACAACAAACCATTTGCCATTTTTATCACTGTCTCCAACCCTGACCACTGCGGGACCTGTTGTTGCAAAACCAAGATTATCACTCGAAAACTCCCAGAGAAGCTGTGGAGGGTAACCGACAGGATCATCCGGGTTAGCCAGGGAATCTGTAATATCAAGGGCGAAATAAGAAGAATACCCTACACCATTAATAGGTGTTTTTACACAGTCTGGCAAACCGCCAGTTGTTGAATTGCAGGAGCCAGTGCTATTTCTGCATGCTCCTCCATACCTCATGCCACCAATAAGGATTGTCCTCCATGCTGAAACATTTCTCGTACTCCCAGAAATGTCTCCTGATCCTGGGTCTCCAATGCTTGCATCAAAGATATACGGACTGAGGTCCACAGTGTAGACGTGGCAGTATTCTGGATCCATGATATATTTGAGATATGGCAGCGCATTTTTTGGTATAAACGCCCACATCTCCTTTCCGATAGGATTGCTGGTAAATGGGTTTGATAGGCATGCTTGATCATTTGTTCCAAACGAACATGCGTTTCCTGGAAGCCCAGGGACTTCCAGCTTCCCGAGCTTGAAGGCATGGAGCATCCCGTCATTGCTTCCGGTAAATACCATGCCTCTGTTTTGATAACCTGAAGTTTCTGTAAAGTTCTTGTATGTTGTGTCATTGTATTTACTATCATAGGTGTTTAATGGTATCCATGCAGTGAGTCTTGGTGTCGAATCCACTACATCTCCGAACTTCCATACATTTGTACTGGTACCGATAGTTGCATACCTTGGTCTATAATCATCAGCGCCGTCTCCATTTCTGTCGACCCCGGCGATCACCACGTTGCCATCTTCATCAAGTAGGGTGGTGAGTCCTTCTCCGTGGGCATACCTGATTATATACTGTGCCTCTGTAGTATCAGCCGCCTGCAGATATGTGCTCAGTGTGGACGCATTTGCAGTAGAAAAGGAGATTAGGTTAGTTCCTGTTATTGTAGTGTAAATCGATCTTGGATCTGCAGTGATATCCCTGCTCCACAATAGTTCCCCAGCTCCCCAGATACTACCAATGTTTTCGAACATAACGGTTGGCTCCGCGATATCGGGGGTGCCGTTTCCGTCCGTATCCTTGTAGCGGCTTACCTTTGTTAATTGGGCGATTGGATCAAAGTAGAACTGCGCTATATAATCATTTATGAGATTGAGCTTTCTATAGGGACTCTCTTGAACCGTATCTTCCCTTATATTGCTGTTTGTAAAAAATGGATCTATATAGTACCATAGATTTTGATTTTTCCCTGTCCAGAAAATTATATCATTACCAAACCTGCGTCTCGGATAAAAAACAGCCTGAACAAGGTTTGCTCCTCTTCCCTCACCTGATGCGAGAACAGAAGCTGCTGTACCTGAGGATGCACGCATAAGTATACTTGAAAGGGCATTAGAGATGGCCTGTTCAAGCTCATAACCGTCAGTGGCCTCAAAATAACTATCAGGATCGCCATCGTTGTTATTATCCCATTCTGATTGAAGGTCAGGGATATTATTGCCATTGATATCCTCAAATCCTCCATTTATGGCAGTATATTTTAGAAGTGTAGAACCTTTACCAAAGGCAAAGACAACATAAAGAGTTAAATTTTGAATACCTGACATATTATTAACCCCAAGAGTAGGGTTATTCCTCAAGTCGGTTGTGTGTGTCCATAAAGCTACATCCTCAAAGCCGGCTACGTAATTACCTGCTGGACATGAAGGGAAGGTTGAAACAGGAAAAGAGCCGACTGCAGGACAGCCACCTCCTGAACAGTTATAAGCAGACTTCCCGGAAGCATAATCCCTTATCGATGCAGGAAGATTCCCATCAGAACACGGCTCACCATCAGTAACAACCAGAACATAACTTTTTGAACAGGAAGGCCATCGAGGAGAGCCACCTGTCCCATAGTTATAAGGATCAACATTATTGTTTGTCTGGAAGTCACCAGAAGAATATCTTGGGCCAGGCCCGCCAGCTATGCTTGTCTGCTGTGCAAAGTATCCTGCCACTGTCCAAAGTGCCTCTGCAATAGGTGTGTTGGTATTAGGGCGTGTTAAGTTTATCTGATTTACAGCACTTGATAAACTCGCAGCGGCAACAGGGACTTGAACATAACCGCCCTCATTTGTATTGTAGAATGTGAGTCCTAATCGTGCCTTCGTACCAACAACATTCTGAAGCACCCCCTCAACGGGGATTGGGACCCTTAGTGCTACATTATAGGTGCCTGCAGATGATGAAGTGCAGGAACTACTGTTCCGTATTCTGAAACTTGATGTTCCAGAGCTTCCTGTATCAAATGTAATGCATCTCGCCCCAGAAAACGTACTATCAGCATAGTTTTCGATAGTGCTTATCTGTTTATATATTCCTCTGCTACTATCATCAGCAATTTCCCCTACGAGCCTGTTGTATCCAGAGCCTTCACCAGATGTAGTTTTCCCACCTGTCATAATCTTTCTTATAACATCAGCCCGTCTCATTGTTAACCAGTTCAAAAAATTTCCATCCCATTCAGAAGAGTTTTTTGCCCTAGCTCCTGTTATACCGCTTCCCGTTTTTGGATCAGTTGGCACGAATCTATTTGATGAATAGGTATACCAGTAATCGGGGTTGAAATAACCATAGTATTTATACGTCGGGTAACTGCCAGGGCCTGTAAATCCTGTGCATGGAAACGAAGAGCTTGTACACATATTGTCATCCCCTGTACCAAGTGTATTGAATCCGTCAAAATAGGCAAAATTAAGCATACTCCCTGAATTATCGATAAGGAGCATAATATTCGGAGAAACATCCTGGATAACATATGGCGGTACAACACAGTAGTCAGTCATTGCAGCATCTGAATTCTCTAAAGACAGACTTAATACAAGAAATAGACATACAGTAATTATGATAAAAGCTAACCGTTTCATACTGCCCCCTTATTCAACAATATGTTCGGGATAAATTAATATGGTTTTGATGCTGTTGTTTTTGAAAAAAATCTCAACCTTTCTGCCTACTTTTAGCTGGTCTTTCTGCACGGTTTTCCCAGAGGCATTCTCCAGAGGAACACCTGCAATATCATAATAGTTGCCGCGGACCTTGATAGAGTCATCGGTAACACTTTCTATCAGACCTTCCACGACTTTATTTTCTCTGGCATACCCATTTGAGATACTCAAATAAAAAAATACCATTAGTGGAATTAAAATAATGCTCATTCTTTTCATATCAGAACCTCCTATAAGGCTTTAAACCTTAGCTGCCTTCACTCATTGTTGTTAGAAAGGACAGCAAATTCAATGCCGAGCGCAAAGACCTCTTAAAATAAGGTTTTTGATTGAGTTTTCCGAGGCAGATGTGTAAACCTTGTAACAAATTGGGTAATGAATTACATAGGGCGGGAAAAGAGAAAGGTTGAAAAATTCAGGAGACTCCTTTATCCTAATCTTGTAGATAAATTATTTTTAGAGGTGATAAATGCGCAAGCTTCTATTTTCTATGGTGATTATCTTTCTAATACTACCAATTTCATACTCTTATGGCATTGGCAAAAAAGCTGAAAAATCATCTGGACGGTCGGATCTTAGTGTAGATGAGGCTTCAAATCTACTTAAAAACATAGCGCCGAATCTTAAGGTCATAGGTGTTAGAACAAGTCCTGTCGAGGGTTTATGGGAAGTTGATATCGAAGCAGGTAATAGGAAGGGTCTTTTATATATTGATTCTTCAAAGAAGTATCTAATCCAAGGGACTGTCATCGAAATTGAGGGAAAGAAGAATCTTACACAAGATAGGCTGAGTGAACTCAACAAGGTTGATGTATCCCAGATTCCCCTTAATGACGCTATTGTGATGGGAGATGAAAACGCCCAGCATCGCGTTATTGTCTTTGACGACCCTGAATGACCATTCTGTGCCAAACTTCATCAGGAGATGAAGAAGGTCATAGAAAAGAGGAAAGACATCGCCTTTTTTATAAAGATGTTCCCCTTGAAGATTCATCCAGGGGCTTATGAAAAGGCAAAGGCCATTGCTTGTGAAAAATCCCTAACTCTCCTTGATGATGCTTTTGCAAAGAAACAATTGCCGAAACCAAAATGTGAAACTTCTGTTGTTGATGATAACTTAAAGCTTGCTGAAAAGTTAGGTATTACTGGGGCACCTGCTCTCATCCTGCCTGATGGCAGGGTTATCCCAGGATACAAAGAAGCCGATGCCCTAATAGAGCTTGTAGGGAATTAATCCGAAAAATGTATCTGCATTGCTTAGGTTAATAAACCTTTATCTACTCACCTTCAGGACCCCCTCCATTTGCGCAATCTTCTGTGTAAGTCCTGAAAGTTGGTTTTTGTCTTTTACTTCTAAAATGAATATGATATGTGCCTTTTTGTCCTCTGTTGAAGTTGCCTCTACATGACTTATATTAATGTTAACGGAAGAGATAAGGGCACTCAGGTTTGCGAGTATACCGGGTTTATCAACGGTCTCCACAAAGAGCTTTGCAGGTGATGTCGCATCGCCTGCTGATTTCCATTCGACATCAACGAGCCTTGCATTGTCAATAGCAAGCCGTTCGAGGTTTGGACAGTCCCCGCGGTGAATTGTTGCACCCCGGCCTCTCGTTATAAAACCCACGAGTCTGTCACCGGGCACGGGGAAACAGCATTTAGCCGTATGATATAAAACATTGTCTATTCCTTTTATAGTAAGGCCCTTATGCTCTTTGGGTTGCCTTGTAACCTTCTCTGATGGAATTTCCTCTTCTAATGGTTCCTCTGGCATTAACTTGTTTACAACTTGATGAGCTGATAATCTTCCATAGCCAATGGAGACGTAAAGATCTTCGAGTGATTGAATATTAAAAAAATCTAAAACTTTCTGCATATCTCCTGATTTGAGGATAGAGGAGCTAAGGTCATGTTTTCTCAGTTCTCCTTCAAGGAGCTTAATACCCAGTTGTTCAGCCTGTTTCCTTTCCTCAGCCTTTATCCACTGCTTTACCCTGCTCTTTGCTCGCTGGGTCACAACAAATTTAAGCCAGTCTCTACTCGGTCCATGTGCTGGAGAGGTCATTATCTCTACACTGTCACCACTTCTGAGGACATATCGTAAAGGCACTATTCTGCCATTCACTTTTGCACCAATGCATTTATGGCCTACTTGTGTGTGGATGCTGTAAGCGAAATCCACAGGCGTTGAACCCACTGGAAGTTCCTTTAAATCTCCCTTTGGGGTGAATATATATATAACATCTGGGAAGACCTCACCCTTGACAGCGTCAAGAAAGTCCTTTGCATCAGAAAGTTCTTTCTGTGAATGTATAAGTTCCCTAAGCCATGAAATATATTTGTTGCTCCTTTCATCAATCTTTCTTTTTTCTTTATATCTCCAGTGGGCTGCAATGCCGTGTTCTGCAATCATATGCATCTCCTGTGTCCTTATCTGGACCTCTACCCTTTCTCCTTTTGGCCCGATAATGGTTGTTTGAAGGGACTGGTACATGTTTGATTTAGGTACACCTATATAATCCCTGAATCTGCCAGGAATAGGTATCCAAAGGGAATGAATCAGGCCAAGGATTGCATAGCAATTAGCCTTTGTATCCGTGATTATTCTCAGACCGAGGACGTCATGAATTTGCTCAAAGGGGACTCTCTGTCTCTGCATCTTTAGATAAGCTCCATAATAATGCTTTACCCTTCCTGACACAGTACCCGGGAGGCTGGTCTCTTTCAATTTATCATTTACTACTTTAATAAGGTCTTTTAAGTAGCCCTCCTGTTCCTCTTTTCTCTTTGCAACCTTTTTTACCAGTTCACTGTAAAGTTTTGGCATGAGGAATTTAAAGCTCAAGTCTTCAAGTTCTGTCTTCAGCCAACCAATACCAAGCCTATTTGCTATTGGTGCATAAATCTCGAGAGTTTCTGATGCAATCCTTTGCCGTTTAGCCTCTGGAAGATGTTTGAGTGTCCGCATATTATGGAGCCTATCTGCAAATTTTATAAGCATTACCCTGACATCCTCTGACATGGCCAAAAACATCTTCCTGAAGTTTTCTGCCTGTGCTTCTTCTTTCGTTTTGAAAACCATTTTAGAGAGTTTTGTTACAGATTCAACAAGGAATGCGATTTCCTCACCAAAAAGTTCCTTGATTTCTTTTCTCGTTTTGACTGTATCTTCAATAGTGTCATGCAAAAGACCTGCCGCAATGGTTGCGGTATCCATCTTCATATCAGCGAGGATTGATGCAACTGCGATAGGATGTTCTATATAAGGTGTGCCTTCCGTTCTTTTCTGGCTGGAGTGGGCATTACTCGAAAATTGGTAGGCGCGCTTTAGTACTTCCACATCTGTATCGGGATTGTATAAGAGGACCTTTCCAATCAGATCATCTATTGTTAGAGCTTCTTCTGGCATGATTTATTATACAACTTTAATTAGTGAGGCGTGATGTGAATAGAGAGAAACTATCAGTCAGAAATGACTAATTTTACTAAGGAGTTCGTAATTAAAACCACATTCTTGTCATTCCCCGACTCGATCGGGGAATCCAGAAAGACGCTGGATGTCCGATCAATCCGCCTGAGGCGGAAGGCACGACGTACAAAGATGTTCCATGTGACGTTACTAATGACCGCATTAGTAGCAATATAATTTCATTCTTTATTCTTTTAGTTTATTACAGATTGCTCATTACGCGTTTCGTCTTTAAAGGCTTGGCCTGAATGCCTTCAGGTTTAACTGCAGGTGTCTCCCCCCCTCCCATTCATTTACGGATGGCGTAAATACGGCATCGATTGTAGTTGAGATTTCGAGACTCTCGAAAAATGCAGCCATATCAAACCCTATAGCATCAATAGACTGAGATCTCTGTTTGAGTTTCATTTTTAAGTGATTATTCCCTACTACTTTCGGATAAAAAACCTCAAGCCCCTTTGAACCCAGAAGCGGTTCAGGATTCCCAAATCCAAAGGGTTCAAGAATCTTGAATTCTCTCATGAGATTGAGGTTAATGTGAGACAGTTTCACATCAGCATCTATTTCGAGAGAGGGTATAAAATCAGTTTCCGAAAGATTTTCTTCCACAATTCTATTAATCCTTTCCTCGAAGGCAGAAATATCCGTTGAGTTTAGCCTAAACCCGGCAGCTTGTTTATGCCCGCCAAAGCCTGTAAGGAACTCTCGGCAACCCGTAAGACCCTCGTATATGTCAAAAGAAGGAATGCTCCTTGCTGAACCTCTGGCAACAGGTCCTTCTATAGAAATGATGAAAGTGGGTCTATAAAAACCCTCTACAATTCTTGATGCTACAATACCAACAATCCCAGGATGCCACCCCTCTGCTGAAAGTACAATAGCTGAGCAGATACCTTTATTGTTAAGCTTAAAGAGTGCTTCCTGATAAACTTCTTCCTCTATCCGTTGCCTTTCTGAGTTAAGCTTATCTAACCAAGATGAGATATCAATCGCCTCATCCTCAGAATCTGTAAGCAGAAGTCTCACAACATTATTGGAGTCTGTAGTCCTACCAGCAGCATTGACTCTCGGGATTATTGTGAATGGTAGAAGGCCTGATTTAATCCCTCTCTCATCAATGCCAGAAATCTTCTTAAGTGCCTTTAGTCCTAACCTCGCCCCATTTTCTATTAGTTTTAGGCCTTCCCTTACAATGATCCTATTTTCGCCTGTAATGGGAATGACATCGGCAATAGTGCCGATGGCAGCAAGGTCAAGCAGAGAGTTACTCGTTATGCATGTCTCCTTAAATGTGATATCCAATGCCTGAGCAAATTTAAATGCTACTCCAGCTCCGGACAGGTTAGAAATCAGAGATTGGAAGCGGTCGATTTTAGGGTTAATAACAGCAGAAGCATCAGGAATTCTTATCTCTCCCTTTTCATTTATTAGAGGTTCGTGATGGTCTGTTATTATCACATCGATTCCTTCTTTTTTTGACAGAGTTATTGCCTCAAAAGATGTTATCCCACAGTCTACCGTAATTATAAGTTTGACCCCAAGCTCCTTCGCTTTCTTCGCACCCGCAATATTAAACCCATAACCATGGGTAATCCTGTTGGGTATAAAGTAATGTACATCTAATCCAAGTCCTTTTAGGGCGTAAACCATTATTGCTGTAGCAGATAGGCCATCTGCATCATAGTCGCCGTGGACAAGAATTCTCTCGCTCCTTTTCACCGCTTCCTTTATTCTTTCAACAGCGGAGTTTAGGCCTATAAGGCTGAAGGGGTCAGAAAGGTTTGATAAACTCGGGTTCAGGAAATCGTATATCTCATGAGGTGTCTTTATACCTCTGTTTATTAGGACTTGGGCAAAAATAGGAGAAATGGATGCGACTTTTGATAAATATTCTATGTATTCCGTGTTAGTCCTGTTGACAAGCCATTGCCTATTCATTTAGCTACCGTCAGACGTAAGGTGTGAGACGTAAGGAGAAAAGTCCTTTGCCTCATCACGCTTCACGCTTTACGCCTGACGTCTTGCGTTATTTCCTGGCAAATGGCCTTTTGCCTCCCCACAGTAGTACTATCGGGCTTGCAACGAATATAGATGAGTAAGTTCCTACAATAACTCCCATTATCATAGCAAGAGAAAAATCATGTATGACTTCACCACCAAAGAAAAACAGTGATAGGGAAGTAAGGAAGACGGTTGTAGAGGTTATTATCGTTCTTGATAAGACCTCATTAATACTACTATTCATAACTTCTTTTACGTCTTCTCTTTGTCTCAATTTAAGATTCTCCCTTATCCTGTCAAACACTACAACTGTATCTGTGAGAGAATAACCAGCAATTGTGAGGAGGGCAGTGACGAGGATTAGATTTATCTCTTTTCCAATGATATAAAATACCCCAAGCACAGCGAGGACATCGTGAAAAGTCGCAATAGTTGCACCAACACCGAACCTTACTTGGAATCTAAAGGCAACATATATAAGGAGCCCCAGAACGGCGACAGCGATTGCCTTGGCTGCATCTGCTCTTAGCCTTCCTCCAACCTTTGGCCCTATAACAGTCGTTGAATCAATTACATATTTGTTGTCAGGGAATTTCTGGCTTAGCATATCTGTAATCGCCTCTGCAACATGACCGAGTTCTTCCTCACTTTTTTTCATCCTGATAAGGATTTTGTTTTCAGTCGGCAGGTCTTGGAGGTCGAAATCTTTTATCCCTCCATTTTCGAGGGCAATCCTGACGGCATGGAGGGCAACGGATTTTTCAAACTTTAACTGTATGGCAGTTCCTCCCGCAAAATCTATTCCGAGGTTTGCATGACCTTTTGCAATCTGCACTATCGCGATGATGCCAAAAATGGACAATATACCTGAGAGTACAAAGGCTATATATCTCTTTCCAAGGAAATCTATATTAGGGTTTTTAATTAGCTCTATCATTTATATACTCAGTGTCTTTATTTCACGTCTGCTATTAATAACATCAAAGACTGTTTTTGTGCCAACAAGGGCTGTAAAAAGATTTATAGCAACGCCAAGACTCAAAGTTACTGCGAACCCTTTTATAGGACCTGTGCCGAATTGAAAGAGAACAGCTGCTGTTATTAGAGTTGTAACATGAGAATCGAAGATTGTCCAGAATGCCTTGTGATATCCTGAATCAACAGCTGCCCATGGAGTCTTACCTGCCCTTACCTCGTCTCTCATCCTCTCGAACATAAGGACATTCGAATCAACTGCCATGCCGATAGCGAGTATAATTCCTGCGATGCCAGGAAGGGTGAGGGTAGCATTCAGTGATGCCATTGCACCGAGGAGGAGTATTATGTTGAAAAGGAGTGCTAAGTCAGCTATTAATCCTGAAAGCCGGTAGTAAAATATCATAAACACTACAACCGCAATAGTTCCAATGATGCCTGCTAATTTTCCTGCTTCTATAGAATCTCTGCCAAGGGAGGGTCCTACAGTAACATTCTGGAGCGTCTTCAGGGGTGCAGGTAGTGCGCCTGACCTCAATACAATACTCAGATCTTTTGCATCTTCAGTTGTAAAACTCCCTGTTATCTGCGCATTCCCTCCTGAAATTCTCTCCTGTATGACAGGAGCTGAGTAAACAGTATTGTCAAGGATAATTGCAAGCCTCTTTTTAACATTTGCCCCCGTCACCTCTTCAAAGATTTTTGCACCAGCTGCATTAAATGAGATTGAAACGTAGGGTTCATTGAATCTTGGGTCAATATTCACCCTTGCTTCACTTAGGAGGTCTCCTGTGAGAACTGCCTGTTTTTTGAGAAGGAGAGGCATCTTTCTAACTGCCCCCGTCTCTTTGTTAACTTTTTTCTCAAAGAGTATCTCATCACCCTCCGGTATCTTTTTAGCAAATTGCCCTATAAGATTTTCTTCCTCACCGGGTGAAACATATTGTGGCAGTTCTGCTGCTACCTTGGCCTCGTCATCCACAAGCTTGAATTCGAGTTGGGCAGTCCTGCCGATAATGTCAACAGCACGCTTTGGATCTTTTACTCCTGGGAGCTGTACAACAATCTCGTTTTCACCCTGCCTGAGTATGGTCGGCTCTGCAACACCGAACTGATCTATTCTATTACGAATCGTCTCAAGGGCTTGCTCAACTGCATTGTCCTTTACCCTTCGCGTCTCCTTATCAGAAAGTTTATATATAAGCTTGCCTGCTGTCTCGACGGGAATGAGTGTTGGATAGTTATCCTCAATTACCCTTCTTATCTCAGAGGTTGGCGGATTTACTATAATATTAGGCCCACTTTTACTAACATCAACCGTTAGCTTTCTCTTCGTAAATAAATCTTTTAGCGTTGAAGCATATCTCTCGGTAGTTATCTCGACAGCCTTATCTCCTTCAACCTCATAAACAAGGTGTAGCCCCCCTCGAAGGTCAAGTCCGAGCACAATGCCTTTCGATGGCATATTCTTTTTCCACCAATCAGGCATATATGTAAAAGAAGGAGTATTAGGAAGGAAAAATATGAAGGCAAGGATAATTGTGATGCCTATTAGAATTAGCCTCCAGAGAATCTTTTTTTTCACTCAGCCTCCACTAATAATTAAAGGGCAAAACGATTTTTCATAATTTTTTAGTAATCTCCCCATATCCCTCTTTAGAAAAGAGGGAGGAAGTCACCATATTTAAAAAAACCTTCACCAAATCAACTCCCCCTTTCATAAAGGTCTACGACCCGTAGAGGGGGATATCGGGGTATTACTAATTTGAGAGTTAATGATTCATTCTTCATCCGAAGATGCTCTTAGCGCTGTAATGTAAGCTTTACCGAGCTTAACCTTAACATTTTCACCAACCTTAACTGTAACTGTGTTGGTACCAACAGCCTCAATTACACCATAAATACCACCTGATGTAATAATCTTATCTCCCTTCTTGAGGTTCTCTATCATCCTTTTATGTTCCTTTGCCCTTTTCTGCTGCGGTTTTATGAGTAGGAAATAAAAGATGACAAATATTAAGATAAGGGGAATGAGGCTACCTAACGCTCCCAAGCCTTGACCTCCTCCTTGTGGAGCTGGACCCATTGCGTATGCGATATCAAAAAACATCTTGCACCTCCAAAAATTCCAAATAATATAACTACTTTATATATTTTTATCAACCCGTGTGGGTTAAGCTAAAATAACTAAATTATAATAATCAACTAATAACCAAGTAAAAACCAATGATCGGATGCCGATCCGCCTCGAGGGGGCAAAACCCTATTTAGTCAATCGGTTGTTGATTGAATTTATTCGGACGTTTGGAATTTGGTCTATTAATACAAACGCAACAAATAAGATGACATCACCCCCACCCTAACCCTCCCCCCTTGAGGGGGAGGGGCGGGAGAGGGGTATTTTGATTTTATGCTTTTTTGTTAGTTAATGCATGCTTGACAAAAATTCATCAGAGCCAGATACTAACTACACTAAAAGATGGAATACATTGAGTCTATAAAGGAAGGTTTCAGAGTAGTTCACAGGGTCTGGCAGCTCGTACTCGTTCAGCTCGGCATGATAGTTATGAGTGGTATAGGATTTTTTGTCTTAGTAGGGATACCTCTTGCGATAGCCTTCGTCTTATTCAGTATTGATCTTACAGGAATTGCGGATATAAAAGATATGCTACTCATGCTCAAGGAACCATCCGAAATCATATCGAAGTATTTTGGACTTGTCCTTATAGTTGCCGCAGGTTTTCTCATGTACATCCTCGTTGCTGCCACATTTAGTATTTATGTATTTGGGGGCTCTGTAGGAGTTATCGGAAAGGCCCTTAGAGACAAGACTCTGAAGTTCAATATACATACATTCTTCTCCGAGGCAAAAAGACTTTTTGTACCCATGCTTGGTTTTACTGGCATTGTGGGTGTCGTACTGATTGCTATTGCTTTTGCCTTCGGGATCTTAGTGGGAGGGATCGTTGCATTAGTATCTTTTGTTAAGAGTCAGGATTCAACACTTGCTCTCTTTCTCAGTCTCTTTTTTTCTCTGACCTTGATAATAATTGCGCTTGTCTTTCTTCTTGGAATACTGTCGGTAACCATGTATGGGACAGCTGCGCTATCCATGAAAGGTATAGGGCCTTTAAAATCTCTTAAGGAGGCTTCAAATTATGTAGTTAAGCATCCAAAGGCATTCTGGCTTTATTCGATCCTTTTAGGGGGGTATATCTTTCTAAGTTTTCTTGTAATCTTCCTCGGATATTCCTTTAAGTTAATTCCTGTAATAGGTACTATCCTTTCATTCCCTTATCAGTTAATCTCTTATGTATTTCAAACATACGTCGGTCTTTCAATTTTTGCTACGATATTTTCATATTACTATTCCACAGAAATACTTAGTGAGCCTGTTGCTGGAGCCCCTGTAGTTCAGGCTCCTCCAGAGGAGAACACGATACAAGATTCATAATGTATGGTACAAATACACCTTTCGATTTAAATACTACAACCGATAAAGTACTGTTCCAGAAGTGTCATTCTGCCTCTTGTCCTCGCTTTGTCGAGGATCGGTCCAGAATCTCTTCTTTATTTTGTCATTCCAGCTTGCCTGGTCTACGACTCATAGAGAATCTTTGTTCAGAAAGATTGCGGACAAGCCGCAATGACCCGACAAGTCTACGACTCGTAGAGCGAGAATGACAGCAGGTAAATAGCGTTCGGACAATTTTCATGCCCCTTTGTGAGCCAAAAGCTCATGATGGTTTGAGGAGCAGGCTGGATACAGCATTTGTCCCGAAAATACCCCCCTTCATTCCCCCCTTGGTAAGGGGGGATTAAGAGGGGTTTATTTTCATGCTTCTTTGTGCCGATGAATCGGCATGACGGTTGAGCGGTTTTGAATTCTGTCAAAGACAGAATTCACCTCGGTCCACGACTCGTAGAGTGGTCGATACGACCGAGAATAAGCGAGAATGTTGTATCCTGCCAGTATAGCAAACTATTTATTCAAAAGCCTCAGTGCCTTTCCATGGAGTTTTTCATTCCCAGATGCGAGGAGAGAGGAACTTTTTTTAAGGCTGATCTCGAGCATTTCGATTGCGTTGCCATTAATATCTGTAAGAATGCCACCTGCCTCTCTTGTAAGGAGCCAGCCACCTGCAAAGTCAAAGCTCCTCGAAAAGGATGGAGTGACAAAATTGCTGATTGCACCAAGGGCAAGGTATGCAAGATCAAGTGCTATAGCCCCAAGACACCGGGTCTTTCTCGATTTCGAAAGAAGAGGAATTATCCTCGGTATATCTTTGGAAGGAGACTGCGCCTCGTATGCGATGAGATAAAATTCCTCGTCTTTTTGAGTTTTTATTCTCTTACCATTTAAGAATGCTCCCTTTCCCTTCCCTGCCCAGAACTCATCACCATTTATGAGATTCACAACATATGAAAGCTCAATATCTCTTAGAGTATTTCCATCAGCAACTGCAATGGATGAACAATAAAAAGGGATCCCTGATATTGCATTTCTGCTACCATCGATTGGGTCTACAATGACTTTTTTGCCTCCGCCCTTTATATCTTTTATACCAATCTCTTCAGAGACAACTGTTAAGGCTTCTTCTGACTTTTCAAGACCGGAGATAATAATCTCTTCCGCTCTTTTATCTATAAAAAAAGTTTTATCGCCTCCTGCACCAACACCGATAGCCATCTTGGTATAAGGTCTTAGCTTCATGGCTGGAATTTCTTTAAGAAGCCTTCTGCCAATGTTCCTGAGGATCTCGATCTTCATGGTTAGTGTATATTACGGGAAGATGTCTGATAAGGCAACAGGTGTGAAGTAGATATCGGTGTGATATAATAATTTATTAATGGGAAATGCCTTGTCTGTAATCCCCCTCGGTGGTGTTGAGGAGATTGGCCTCAACATGACAGCCTTCGAATACGGCAATGAGATAATCATCGTTGATGCAGGTCTTATGTTTCCAGAAGAGGATATGCTTGGTGTTGATTTTGTCATTCCTGATTTTTCCTATATTCTTGATAATAGTGAAAAGGTAAAGGGTATAATCCTTACCCATGGCCATGAGGACCATATAGGGGCACTTCCCTTTTTACTCAAGGAAATTTCTGCTCCAGTTTATGGTACGCCCCTCACACTCGGTCTTGTCAGGAGCAAACTCCTGGAACATCACCTTGAAAAGACTGAACTTATCCCTGTTAAACCGAGAGGTGTCATAAACCTCGGTGTATTTTCTATTGAGTTTATTAGGGTCACCCACAGCATAGTGGATGGAGTTGGACTTGGAATACAGACTCCTGTAGGGCTAATCGTTCATACTGGTGATTTCAAACTTGACCCTACGCCTGTTGATGGTCAATTGATGGATCTACATAAGTTTACTGAATATGGGGAGAGGGGAACTCTTCTGTTTCTTTCTGACAGCACGAATTCTGAAAAGGGAGGATTCACTTTCTCTGAGAAAGAGGTGATGCGCATATTCGAAGATATCTTTTCAAATGCACAAGGGAGAATCATTATTGCTACCTTTGCATCAAATATTCACAGGATTCAACAGGCGATTGATGTGGCAGTAAAGTATGGTAGAAAAGTAATAATCTGCGGAAAAAGTATCGTCGCAAACGCACAGATTGCGCTCGACCTTGGTTACCTCACAATTCCCAAAGACACTTGGCTCAGGCTCGATAACATGAAGACCCTCGAGGATAATAAGGTTGTAATCATAACAACCGGCAGTCAGGGCGAACCAATGAGTGTGCTCTCAAGGATTGCGACAGATGAGCACAAGGAAATAAAAATTAGAGAGGGAGATACAGTGATCATCTCAGCAAGAATGATTCCCGGCAACGAACGTTCCATAGGAAGGATAATAAACCATCTCTTCAGGCGCGGAGCAAATGTCTTCTATGAAAAGGTTTCTGAGGTACACGTCTCTGGACATGCCTCAAAGGAAGAACTAAAGCTTATGCTCAACCTTGTCAAACCAAAATACTTTATGCCCATCCATGGCGAATACCGACATCTCGTCTATCACTCAATTCTTGCAAAAAAACTCGGCATACCGAAAGAAAATATATTCATCCTCGAAGATGGCGAAATCCTCGAAATATCCGATAAGGAGGCGAGGAGAAACGGCAGAGTGAATTCAGGAAGAGTATTTATAGACGGGAAAGGCATAGGTGATGTGAAAGAGATGGTTCTTCGAGACAGGTTGAGACTCGCTCATGACGGGATCGTCCTGATACTTTTATCAATAGAAAAACTTACGGGGGATATTATATCAGGTCCTGACATAATATCAAGGGGCTTTGTGTTTGAGGACGCCTCCCATGAAGTTATAAATGATGTGAAAGAGCTCCTGACAGATACTATACGAGGACTTGATAAAGAGATCATATCAGATTCTTCTGTGCTTCAGGCAAAGTTAAGAAACACCTTGAAAAAATACCTCAGAGATACAATGGGGAGAAGACCCATGATCATGCCGATTATATTCGAGGTTTAGAACTTGATTTTTGAAGCAATAATACTCGGTATTGTTCAGGGGCTTACTGAATTTCTACCGGTAAGCAGCACCGCACACCTTATATTATTTCCCTGGTTCTTCGGATGGAAAGGAGAGGTCAATACCCTTACCTTTGATATTGCCCTTCATGCGGGAACGTTAGCCGCCTTACTCTTATGTTTCTGGAAAGACTGGATAGAGCTTTTCATAAAAAAACAGAAGCTCCTTGGAATGATTATTTTGGCCTCGATACCTGCAGGGATTGCAGGTTTTTTCCTAAATGACATAGTAGAAAAAAATCTAAGAGAGCCTGTTTTAATAAGCATGATGCTTGTTGTAGTTGGTTTTATCATGTTGGTTGCTGAAAGGTCAGAACAATATAAAAACATAGAAAAAACAAATTATGTGGATGCCTTAAGTATAGGTATTGCCCAGGCAACCGCTCTTATCCCGGGTGTATCACGCTCAGGCATTACTATCTCAGCAGGTCTTTTCAATGGCCTTAAAAGAGAGACTTCAGCAAGATTCTCCTTCCTCATCGCAACTCCCATCGTAGCAGGTGCAACTCTTCTTCACTTGAGGAAGCTCCTATCGAATCAAGGTACCCATGACTTTAAGCTTTTAAGCATAGGCCTCATCACATCTTTTGTGACAGGGGTATTGGCCATAAAATTTCTCTTGAACTTCCTGAAAAAGTATCCCTTGAATATCTTTGTTTATTATAGATTCACATTGGCAGTTGTTATAATAGCAGGCATATGGCTGAGAGGATAAAGCGTATAAAAGAAGAGGTCGTTGGCGTCCTCTCTGTTTTAGGAAGTATCTACCTTTCTATGAGTCTTTTCACACACTATGTAAAAGACCCCGTTCCTTTTTTCAGATATACAGAACCTCCTGAACCATTACGAAATCTCGGTGGGGCCGTAGGAGCGTGGATTTCAGGCTGGCTAATTATCTTCTTAGGACTTGCTGCATTTATTATCCCCTTTCTCATTATTCTTTTTGGCATCAAGAAACTGCTTAGCAAAGAGGGTCACAAAATCTACCTCTTAGGAGGCATTCTATTTATTGTCTCTACCTCATTGTTACTATCGCTTCTTTCTCTTACCTTCCATATCAACATAGAAAGATATCCTGATGGCATCGGAGGTCTGATAGGGGAAGAGATAGCTTATATAGCAAACCATTTCCTATCCCTTCCAGGGGCTTATATCTTTTCTCTCTCTGCATTTTTATCTTCTATTATCCTCCTGAGTCCTATCTCCTTGACTTCGCTCGCTTTACAGAGAAGAAAAAAGGACGTAAAGAAAAGTCAGGCTATAGAAAATATGGAAGATATAGAGGAAAGGATAGAGGAGAATATTTTGCCGAAACAAGAGATTAGTCTACCTTCACCACAACCCGAAACTTTTAGACCAAAAAGGATAGGGGGATATGAGCTTCCCTCTTTAGAGCTTCTTAATATCTATGACTCGACGTCCAACCGACCTTCAAAAGAGGAGCTATTGGAGAATTCATCACTAATAGAGAGAAAGCTCGAAGACTTTGACGTTGAAGGTAAGATCACCCAGGTACATCCGGGTCCTATTGTGACGATGTTTGAATTTGAACCTGCACCAGGTATAAAGATTAACAGGGTCGTCTCCCTCGCGGACGACCTTGCACTTGCTCTCAAAGCCCAGAGCGTTAGGGTCTCTCCAATTGCAGGGAAGGCTACTATAGGCATAGAAGTACCAAACAGTCAGAGGGAAACAGTCTCATTAAGGGAAATTCTTTCATCAGAGAGTTTTAAAAAGAGCAATTCAAAGCTTACTCTGGGACTCGGTAAGGATATATTTGGGAGATCTATAATAGCTGATTTATCAAAAATGCCCCATCTCCTTGTTGCGGGCGCAACAGGTTCAGGAAAGAGCGTATCAATAAATTCGATGATCATGAGCATACTCTATAAAGCAACTCCTTCCGAAGTGAAGATGTTAATGATAGACCCAAAACTGCTCGAGCTCTCAGCATACGAAGAAATACCTCATCTTATCTCGCCTGTCATAACAAACCCAAAAGAAGCAGCAGAGGCACTGAAAAAGATTGTCATAGAAATGGAGCAGAGATACCGGATTCTTGCAGAAAGGGCTGCCAGGAATATTGAGAATTATAACAGTCAGGCTGGAATTGAAGAGCAGATGCCCTATATAGTTGTTTGTATAGACGAACTTGCTGACTTGATGTTCACAGTGGGAGGTGAAGTAGAGGACTCGATAGCCAGGCTTGCTCAGATGGGAAGGGCAGCAGGTATACACCTCATCCTTGCAACACAGAGGCCTTCCGTTGATGTAATTACAGGTATCATAAAAGCTAATTTCCCTACGCGGATATCTTTTCAGGTATCTTCAAAAGTAGACTCAAGGACCATCCTTGATTCCCAAGGTGCAGAACAACTCCTCGGAAAAGGTGATATGCTCTTGATGTTTCCGGGTGCAAGAATCATTCGAGTACATGGCGCCCTTATCACAGAGGAGGAGATAAGGGCTGTCGCAGAATTTGTGAAGTCTCAGGGGAAGCCTGATTACACGATATTAGAAGAAATACTTGGGGCCGAGATAGATGAAAATGAAATACAAGGAGAAAGGGATGAGCTTTATCTGAAGGCTATTGAATTTGCAGAATCAGTTGGTGAGATATCCATATCATCTATTCAAAGGCGACTCAAGATTGGATATAACAGGGCAGCAAAGATCATGGAATTGATGGAAGAGGATGGTCTTGTCGGACCTCCAAAGGGCGCAGGAAAACCGAGGGAGTTTTTAAGGAGAAGGAGATAAGACTACTATTTCACGTCATCAAAACCGGGTCTTTTGAAATTTCTTGCATCAGGAAACATTTTTTCAGTCATTCGTCGCAGCCTATCTAAATGTAAAAGAATATCCAGTATGCTGTCTGTTTTTGCTGGAAAATATTCCTGCAATTTTCCCCATGCTCCCATAGAACGGTCTATCGCAATCAATGCGACTAATGCAGAACCGTCAGAATCCCTTTGTGATGTGTTATCCTCTTCCTGTGCATCAACCAATTCCTCCTGTGTGAGTGCCCTCATAAGCTTTACATAGATTTGATGCTGATACCAGCGAATAACTTCTACTGAATCATTAATTCCAGCAGCTTCAGCATCCAGTTCAGCACCGCCAATTCCGAGCTTAAGCATGGTATTTAATTCATCCTGTCTTTGCTCAAACAACGAATATTCTGACTCAAACCAACTATCTACTATTTCCGAATAATGATGGGCAGACAGAGAAAGTTCATGATTTTTCGCATCATGCAGCCGTCGGGAATTTTCGTTAGATGCAGATTCAATATCAAGAGAACTTAAATCAATCCCTCTTTCCGCTGCTAATTCGTTTATCATGTCGATTGTTTGTTGAAATATCGAATGTAACTTTTCCCAGAATGCCTTATTATTCAGATCGCGTGTTGCCATATCTCCAAAATCTTCTTTTTCCATCGCATAGGTTAGGCAGCGAGATGTAAAAGCACAGCGTTCGCACCAGCGATCGCAGTAATTGTATATCCCCGTAATGTATCTGGGATCTTTAGCCTTATTTAAAATATCTTTTATGTCCATGAGATAACTCGATGATTAGTTATGTAAAAATCTAAACTAAAGCTTGATCTGTATGGCTATTTTCCAATTTTTAAGGAGTTCACAAGCATCCTGAGATCGTCTATAAATTTGTCAAACATTTTAACCTTACTACTTTCTTCTACTGTTGTTTCACTCATTACATATCCACCATCTGTATCGATTTCAACAATAGCCCTGCCTTTCTTTGCAGGCTTCTTTGAAATTAAAATTCCATCCTCATCAGGTGTTACAAAGAAAACTTTAATGTGCTTTGTTACATTATCTTTAGCGAGTTTTATCTTCCAATAACCTGTTTGAGCAATTCTTTCTCTCAGTGTTACTTTACTTGAAATGGTGGAGATAACCTTAAATGTATACATTTAAGGTAATGCTGCTCCTAACCATTCCGGATATCTTAATAAAAATCTATAGAATCATAGTCATCATCAGTCAATCCGTAATGCTTCAACATCTCAAAGTTTTTCAATAAAGCAGCTCTCTTTTGGTGATGGGCTTCTGGATGATAGTCAACTATGCAATTACCATAACTTTCAAGTAGAGTCTTAATATCTTCTTTCTTCATTTTACTTATTCTTAAGTTAGGACAATATTCTTCGATTGCTTCTAAAAGATTTTCCAACGCTTCACCTGCAGTAATCAAAAGTATTGGATCATCAGGATTTATATCTACTTTTTTTAATAAAGTTAATGATTCCATTTTTATTAACCTCCTTAAATTTCAACTAAAGTGATATCACTTCTATCTTCGTTAACTTTATACTGAAATAATCTCACTGTTTTTTCCTCGACTGTTTTTCTCTTATCTCTATATTTGACAACTTTGTCATCGAATTTAAAACCCGCAAGAATGCTTTGCACCATTTCCGAATCACCGTCAGCGAGCTTTCTAATCAACCAATTTTCATATTTGATAATTTGATTCAGGTCATCCTCCGAAACTGTACCTGCTTTAAGCTCCATACATGTAAATTTGTGGAGGATGTCTACTGAGTCAATTGTTGTTACATGGGTTAAAAATATGTCCATTACTTTATTAAAAGATGTCGGCACAAAATTTAAAAAATCCCTGTAGTCTCCTATTAGATTTTTTAGTTTTCCTTGGGAAAAGGCTTGCATAAACCATGCATTAAGATAGCCTTCATATTTAAGACGACCATTGTTATCACAAGCAAAACTTAGAGGTAGAGGATTAGTTGTCGAAGGTAAATATGGATCTGGAATAACATCTGGTTCTACAAATATCGGATTATTTCTTAATAGAAGGCGAAGCAATTCTTTTCCTTCATTAGTGGTTATAGGTTGATGTGACTTTTTTGTAATAGGTCTTAAATCAAAAGTCCAAATTTTCCCTTTATCTCTAAGGTCTAAAACATCTGCCATTGCGATAGGGCTAGAAAATTTTCTAACGGTAGGTTCAAATAATACCCGATAAGGATAAAGCTGATTTGGTTCGTTCCAAATATGTATTGTGTCTAAGAATGGATCAGAGGTAACTTTCCATAGTCCATAAATACCTTTATTTTTTACATAGAAGAATATAAAATCTTCATTTTTAACTCCCGCAAAACCTGCTATAATTTCAGAATTTATTTGGTCTGATTTTGCAGAGCCTTGAGATTGTATGCCACCGTAAACTCCTCTCTGTATACAAATATTAAAGTTATTTTCTCCAACAAGAAAAATATGGTATCCCATGGTCTAAGCGGGCTCTTTTCGTAAAAGTTTTACTCTTTCTAAATGACTACATAAATTTGAGAATTTCATTTTACCTATCTTGAAAATTATGGCTTCATTTTAATTCATAAACCTTATTTGGTCAATAAGTAAGGTTTTACAAGTTTCTAAAAAAATCCCGCTTTACAAAAACTTCTGGTTGGCAGTGCGTTTAGGCTTGTAAGAAGTTGTATCGAAGGAGCTTGTAACTTTTGTAGGTTTTTCAATGAGTTTGGTTTTCTTCATCCAACTATTTTCCTCTGCAAGGGCTACTTCTATAGGATAGGCTTTGAGGGAATTAACTTTGAGTACAGATGTCTCAACTTCTCTAATTCTTAGAAGAATTTAGACAAGTCTGTGCATACATATTTTAATTCTTCTGGACTGAAGTGCCGATTACTTCATTTATCTCCCTGTCTAACTCCTTTTCTGTAGCGATGATTTTTGTCTTTTTCTTCGGAGCCCATCCATGCTTGTGCGGCTTGCATAAGGCGCATCTCTTTGATTTTTTGTCTTTGTAAATTTTTCCCATATTATCTTTGTTTTTATCCCTTAATTATATTTTTGTAGCTCTTGATTAATAATTTTTCTCGGGGTTACCCCCACTTCTCCGACCATGTGGCTAATTTTATATCCATAAAGTATATATGGTCAATAAGGAGTTCCGGGCCAGGCATGGGCACGGAAGACAGGATGGTCTTAATGCGAAGAAGATGAGATATAGTCTTGAATTATCTCCAGAGCCTGATCGCGACTCTTAAACCTTATCTTCTTATAAATCTCTTCGCATTGGTCAAGAGAAAGTTTATTAGCTAATTCAATCGCTATTAATCCATCTTTTAGATGTGGTGTCTTTTCCATTCTGGAAGGAGCCATTTCTTCCTTTTTTATAAGTTGAATATAAATGAGTGCCCTTGCTGCCTGAAGCGTTTCAAATTCATCATTACCTTTTCTGCCAAAAATGTAATACTCAGTAAGAATATCACCAGGGGCAACAACCTGTTTTTCACCTGTCAACTTCTTTATAAAAGGCTCTAATAAGAACACTGATTTGATCTGGCATCTTCTTCCCAATATCTGTCGGAGGGCCTTCTCAAGATAAGTATGTATTGCACCTGCTTCCACATAGACAGTTTTATCTTCAGGCAAAACATCAGCTATAGCTTCTGCCCTCATCTTATCCCGAAGGCGAAACCTCTCTGCATCGGCATGTGCGAACTTCTTCACTGCATCAATCAGCCTCGCAAAGGATTTGCTCATGGAAGACTCATAAAAATTAAGCAGTGCTGCTGTTGCCTTTTTTTCAGTTTCGTATACTTTTTTCATCTCAGTTATTTTTAGAACATCTGAAGGTTCTTTTCCCTCAGAGAACATTTCATGGATGCGCATGAGTCGTTCCATATATGGCTCTATCTGGAGGATCTTTTTACCTCTCGAATGAAATCCCTGCAGGGGTTTATATATATGTCTGGAGAATTCAGGGAAGCCTGAATCAATCCCGTCGAGATATTCATGAATTGAGATTTCTTTATTAAGCATATCTATAAATTTTGGGTTTGGGGCTTCTTCAAGTACGATGACTTCGTGGTTTTCCATGAGACTTCTTGCAAAAGGTATAGTCTCAATCCTATGTGAAGAAAAACCTATCGTAACTAAAGGTCTATTGCTCATTTTTCTGATGAATTAAAATCTTTCATCTGATTGATTATATATTAGTGATTTCTGATCACTTTAAAGAAAGATTAGTTGATTTTAAGGGAGTTTTTAACCTTGTGAGGAAACAGAAGAGGTAATTCTTTCGACGAAAGAATTTAAAACCACTTAAATCATCATGAGCCTTTAGCTCACAAAGGAGTATGAAAATGTCATTGCAAGGCAAAGCCGAAGCAATCTCAAAAGACGAGATTCCTCGCTACACTCGGAATGACATTTTCGGACAAATACTGTATCTGCCAATAATTTTATGAATAATATGAGTTAGAAAGAATGCAAAGCGAGGTAAATGAGTTGGTATGTTTAAGCGAGTCCCTAAAAAGGGACTCGCTTTTTGGGCTTAGATTTTTTGAACGTTTATTGCTTTTGGGCCTTTAGGTCCATCATCGACATCAAAGCTCACTTGCTGCCCTTCTGACAATGTCTTGAAACCATTGCCTTCAATGGAAGTAAAGTGAACAAAGACGTCTACGCCGTCTTCTCTGGTAATGAATCCATAGCCCTTGGATTCATTAAACCATTTTACTGTACCCTTCATTGTGCTGCTACACCTCCCTACTAAAAATTTGAAGATTACGGAAACTAAATCACAAAAAAACCGCAAAGCTCAGATCATTGCGGTTCTATCCAACAAAAACTTCCGACACTTCATTTTTATGATTGCACATGATTATCAAAAAGGTCAAGAAAAAATAGATGCCCAAAATTGCCGATAGAGAACTGTCATTGCAAGGCGGAGCCGAAGCAATCTCATTAATAAGGAAGATTGCCACGCACCTTTCAGGTGCTCGCAATGACAGTTAAATCAAAAGGTTAGAGAGTCTATCGGCAAATTTCTGAGATACTGTATAAAGATGGGATAATTTATCCTTGACATGGTTGCATATTGTTAAAAAAAATTTATATACTTTTAACGATTAAAAGGAGGTGAGTATGAAGGTTAAAATAATTTCGATTATAACAATCCTCTTGTTTATTTTAGGCCTTTTTGGTTGTGCATCAATCCCAGAAGAACATAAAGGTGCAGCAACAGGCGCAGCAATCGGAGGCGCAACTGGTGCTACAGCAGGAGCAATATTGGCAGAAAGAGGTGCCAAAACGGAAACTGCTATTCTCGGCGGGCTTGCCGGTGCGCTCATTGGGGGATTAATTGGACATTATGCATATGATACTAAAAGATCAAGAGAGGAGACAGCACAGAAATACAATTACCAGTCATCTACGGAAACAATGGTAAGAATTGAAGATGTATCTGTAATACCCAGCACGATAAAGCCAGGAGACAAGGTTGATCTCAAAGTAACATATGCAGTGCTTGAGTCAGCTCCTGACAAGGAAATAAACATAACAGAAATCAGGGAAGTAAAAATGGGAGCAGAACTTGTTGGCAAACCTGAGGTGAACGTAAGCCGTAGCGGGGGCACTTATTCCTCTACAATTCCTGTATTCTTGCCGTCAGATGCAAAGAAGGGAACATATAGTGTTATAACAACCGTTCAGTCCCAAACCGCAAAAGACTCTAAAGAAACATTCTTCAAAGTACAATAATATCTTGTAACCGGGCTGGCATCTGCCGGCCCAAGCATTTTAAAACCTTTTAAAAATTACTTTCTTTATTATTTCTAACTCGCCTTTCTTTTCACTTGACCGAAAGGATAAGTTGAATTATGATTTCCTGTAAGTAATTTATGATGAATAAACAAAATTATTAAATTTAAAGGAGGTGATAAAAACAGGGATTCTTAAACAAGGTTGTATCAAATACTAAAAAGGAGGACGGAAATGAAAAAAGCAGTTTTATTCTTTTTAGCATTGGCAGTGTTAATAGGCTTTGTAGTAAAAGACTCAGAAGCCGGGCAGTTATGCTGGGCGATAGATAGTGGTACACAAGGCTATATAAAAGTAAGTTCGACAAGTCCAGATCCAGCTTATCCCCATAAATTACTTAATGGAACGTGGTATTCTCCTTCCACTTGGCTTCTTCCGGTAGTGGGAACGATGGAAAGCAATTCTGGTGGTACCACAAAACGGGTAAGTCTTCATGGGACTTATGTCAGCGGAAGCGATCTTTATGATTATGTTTTAGATGCGACAATCGATCCTGTTACTAAAAATGGAACAATCTATATCTTCAGTGATTTGTTAGGAAGCACCAATTCTTTTACCCTCACAAAAATCAGTTGTGCTACTGCTCCTGCACCATAAGACAGAAATTTGTAGTCGCTTCAAACTGAAGGGCAAGATTATTGAATCTTGCCCTTCAGTTATTTACACTCTCTACCTAATTACCTCTATCCCCATATACGGCTTTAATGCCTCTGGGATAACCACGCTTCCATCCTTCTGCTGATAGTTTTCGAGAATAGCAATGAGGGTGCGGCCTATAGCAAGGCCGGATCCATTCAATGTATGTACAAACTCCGTGCCCTTTTTCCCTTCCCGCCTGAAACGTATGCTCGCCCTCCTTGCCTGAAAATCTGTGAAATTTGAACATGAAGAGATTTCTCTATACCTTTGCTGGGCTGGAAGCCAGACCTCGATATCATAGGTCTTCGAAGCAGCAAATCCTAAGTCTCCTGTACAGAGTGATACAACTCTATACGGAAGCTCCAGCTTCTGAAGGATATCTTCGGCATCTTTTGTCAGAGATTCAAGCTCATTATAAGAGTCTTCTGGCTTTACAAACTTTACGAGCTCTACCTTATTGAATTGATGCTGCCTGATAAGACCTCTAACATCCTTCCCATATGAGCCTGCCTCGCGCCTGAAACATGGTGTATAGGCCGTATAATAGATCGGCAGATCTTCTTCCCTAAGGATTTCATTTCTATGGATGTTTGTCACAGAAACCTCCGCAGTAGGTATAAGGTAAAACTCAGGATCAGTGACAATGAACAATTCCTGGGCGAATTTAGGAAGCTGCCCCGTACCTATCATGCTGTCCCGATTAACAATAATCGGGGGAAAAACTTCCTTATATCCTTTTGATGTATTCAGATCTAACATAAAATTCATCAAGGCCCTTTCGAGCTTTGCTCCAGCTCCCTTCATCAGGGCGAACCTCGCACCGGCGATCTTGGATGCCCTCTCAAAATCAATAATCTCGAGCATTTCTCCAATATCCCAGTGATTCATCGGCTCAAAGTCAAATTGCCTCAGCTCACCCCATCTTTTTATCTCTAAGTTCTCCATTTCATCTTTTCCAACAGGTACAAATTCATGGGGAATGTTTGGAATATTCAGGAGGAAGGTTCTTGTCTTTTCGTCTAATTCTCTTAGCCGTTCTTCCCTTATCTTTATTGCCTCGGAGATATCCTTAGCTTTCTGTGTTTCTGTAGTAACATCTGCCCCATCCTTTTTCATTCTGGAGATCTTTTCTGAGATTTCATTTCTCTCCTGCCTGTATCTCTCCACTTCAAGGAGTAAAGATCTTCTCTCTTCTTCGATTTTTAAGAAATCACCAATAATGCCCGAATCATAACCTCTATCTTTGAGAGATTTTATGACCTTTTCTGGATTTTCTCTTACAAGCCTTGCATCAAGCATTACCAATTCTCCTTTCAGGTATAATAAACTACTATTTAGTCCTGTGTAAGTCAAGGAAGCATACATTAGCATAATCTTTTATGTCACCCTGAACTTGTTTCAGGGTCTCTTAATCTATTGTCATGAGATGCTGAATCAAGTTCAGCATAACAAAGGATGGCAGGCACTTTCAGAATGGATTGTGTTATGAAGGGCAAAAACAAAATTAAAATACTTCCAGCGTGAGAAAGCTAATTGAAATTTATCGAAGACTCTACCGCACCTTTGGACCTCAACACTGGTGGCCTGGAGACTCGCCGTTTGAGATTGCCATTGGTGCTATCCTCACACAGAACACAAACTGGGGAAATGTAGAAAAGGCAATAGAGAATTTAAAAAGGGTAAAAACCCTTAACGCAAAGAGTATTCAGGATATGAGGGCAGAGAGGCTCGCGTCTCTGATAAAACCGGCAGGCTATTTCAATATAAAGGCTAAAAGGCTCAAGGCATTCATATATTTTCTCTTAAATGAATATCACGGAAGTATGAAAAGGATGAGAGATGTAGAAATGCGAACTTTAAGGACAAAACTTCTTGAGATTCACGGTATTGGTCCTGAAACAGCAGATTCGATACTCCTTTATGCCCTGGAGAAACCTGTATTTGTTATAGACGCTTATACAAAAAGGGTTCTCTCACGACATGGAATCATGGAACATACAAAGCCTTATGAGGAATTCCAGGATCTCTTTCACTCAACTCTGAAAAAAGATTTAAGACTTTTTAATGAATATCATGCCCTCTTTGTAAGACTTGGGAAAACATACTGCAGAAAGAACCCAAGATGTGAGGATTGCCCTTTAGAGGGTATTTAACATGAATAAATTTCAGCTTATCACCTCTTTTTCTCCCAAGGGTGACCAACCTAAGGCTATAAAAGAACTTACTAGGGGTCTTGAAAAAAGGCTGAGACACCAAGTTCTTCTGGGTGTGACAGGCTCCGGTAAGACCTTTACAATAGCAAGTGTGATTGCAAATATAAACAAGCCAACCCTTGTCATTGCCCACAATAAGACCCTTGCTGCCCAGCTTTACGGAGAATTTAGAGAACTCTTTCCAGATAGTGCTGTTGAGTTCTTCGTCAGTTATTACGATTACTACCAGCCTGAGGCCTATATACCGACAACAGATACATACATTGAGAAAGACGCCCTTATAAACGATGATATAGACAGGATGAGACATTCTGCAACGAGGGCAGTTCTGGAAAGGAGAGATACGATTGTTGTTGCCTCTGTGTCGTGCATATACGGTATTGGTTCACCGCAGGACTATATGGATATGCATCTGGTTATAGAAGAAGGGATGCGGACAGAGCGTGATGATATATTGCGAAAACTTGTAGGGATGCAGTACAGCCGCTCTGAGGCCGAATTCAGCAGGGGAACATTCAGAGCGAGAGGTGACATTGTAGAGGTCTACCCTTCTTTTTCCCTGGATAAGGGAATCCGTATAGAGTTTTTTGGTAACGACATCGATGCACTCTATGAATTTGACCCCCTTACAGGAGAGAAAATTCGAAAGATAGAAAAAATTGCCCTTTTTCCGAACAGCCATTGGATAACGCCAAGGGAGAGGCTCGAGCCTGCATTAAAGAATGTGGAAAGAGAGATGGATGAGAGGATTAAGTATTTTTTGGAGATGGGAAAAACCCTCGAGGCTCAAAGAATCGAGCAAAGGACAAGATTCGACCTGGAGATGCTGAGGGAATTCGGCTATTGTCATGGCATAGAGAATTATTCAAGACATCTGAGTGGAAGGGCACCTGGCGAGCCCCCTTACACATTCATCGATTATTTCCCTCAAGACTTTCTGATCGTTATCGATGAATCTCATGCAACAGTTCCCCAACTTGGTGGTATGTATGAGGGGGACCGATCAAGAAAACAGACCCTCGTTAATTATGGCTTCAGGCTCCCCTCTGCGCTTGATAACAGGCCTCTCACCTTTACTGAATTTGAGCACAGAGTTAATCAGACAATTTATGTGTCTGCAACACCCGGGCACTATGAACTCGGAAAAGCAGGAGGTCGTGTAGTTGAACAGATTATCAGACCTACTGGTCTTATAGATCCAAAATTGTTAGTGCGACCTGTGTCAGGACAAGTAGATGACCTGCTTGGAGAGATAAGGAAACGTGCAGAAAGAAACGAGAGGATTCTTGTAACAACTCTTACTAAAAAAATGGCGGAGGATTTAACTGATTACTATGCTGACCTCGGTGTGAGGGCCCGTTATCTCCATTCAGACATCGATACCCTTGAGCGCGTCGAGATACTCCGTAATTTAAGACTTGGAAATTTTGACGTTTTGATTGGAGTAAATCTCTTAAGAGAGGGACTCGATCTGCCAGAGGTCTCCCTTGTTGCTATCCTTGATGCTGATAAAGAGGGGTTCCTCCGTTCAGAACGTTCATTGATTCAGACATCTGGCCGTGCAGCAAGGAATCTGAATGGCGAGGTAATTCTCTATGCAGATACCATTACGGGGTCAATGCAGAAGGCTCTCGAAGAGACGAAGAGGAGAAGAAGGATACAAGAAGAATATAACAAAAAAATGAATGTTACTCCTGAGACCGTGAAGTCCAACATTAAGGACATATTGAGTTCAATATATGAAGCAGATTACTGGACCGTTCCTGCCATTGCAGAAGAAAGGGCTGGATATGGATGTGAAGAGGAAACCATAAAGAGACTTGAGGCCGAGATGAAAGAGGCCGCAAAAAGGCTGGAATTCGAACGTGCTGCAAAGATAAGGGACAAGATTAAAGAGATAAAACAAAAAATGATTGAGATGGGGATAAAAGAAACAGGCAAATTATAATTACTATGGTAGATAAAATTTTTCCGGGAGAGGAAAATACATGGGAAAAGCTTTCAAGACTTGATCCTACAGATGTGTGTAGAAAGGCAGATGTTTTTTACGATAGAGATACTTCCTCCTATATATTAAAGTCCTTTGGATTAGACTTTTCTGTATCATTCCTGAAAAGAGAGATCAAGAATTTATCTGAGAAAGGTGAAATCTTCATGAAGAGACTCGCCTATTTTTTTGTTCCTTCTGTTCTGTCTTATCTCGTATATGTAAAAGAAATCCCTTTGTCAGGAAGGTTTATTAAGCCGGAAAACATGAAGGGCGGTGAGTTTTTCTTCAAGGGTTCGCATCTGCTTCCAGTGGAAAAAGTTGCTGAAAAATACAGGAATGAAAAAGAGAGATTTATCACAAGAGGAAGAGAATTGAATGGAAGGATTACAAATTATGGAGATGTCTCTTTTGAATTTTTACCCTTGCCCCGAATACCAATTACGCTTATCCTGTGGCTTTCTGACGAAGAATTTCCTGCGAGAACTGATATACTTTTTGATTCTACCTGTGAGATTCAACTTCCCCTCGATATAATATGGTCAATCGCTATGATGAGCATATTGATATTTCTGTAGTTAAAGCGAAAAGTTTCACCTCCCCCTCACCCTCTCCCTCTCCCGCAAGGGGAGAGGGGATTTCTCTTCTATTCCCTTTCCCTTTACTGAAGCCACTTTATTATCCCCCTAGATGGGAGCTAACCTATTGCTCCCCTCCCTTGATGAGAGGGCTTGGGGAGGGCGATTAAATTTTAATTGTAAGCACATGTCTTAGTTTTCGCTTTTTCCACAAACAACTTTAAAGTATAATTTCTTATTGTGCAGAATGTTGGGTTTATCTACGACAACATCTTTCTGAGGCACGAGACACCTGAATGGCATCCTGAAAGAAAAGAGAGATTAATACATATCGTAAACTCTCTGAAAAAATCAGGCACATGGGAAAAACTCATCTATATAAAACCGCGAAAGGCTACTTATGACGAGATAGCCCTCGTTCATGCCCCTGACTATATCGAAAAGATTAAAAATTTCGGAACAGGATACTTAGACCCTGATACATACATGTCAGCAGACAGCCTAAAAGCGGCATTATATGCTGCTGGTGCTGTTATTGAGGCTGTTGAAAGACGCAAAAAAGGAGAAATGCAAAGGGCATTCTGTGCTGTCAGGCCTCCTGGCCACCATGCAGAATCCGACAAGGCAATGGGCTTCTGCATATTCAACAATGTTGCAATCGGTGCGAGATATGCTCAGAAGGTAGGCTATAAAAAAGTTCTTATTATAGATTTCGATGTTCATCATGGAAACGGAACCCAGCACATATTTGAAACCGATGATACAGTCTTTTACTTCAGCACCCATCAGTACCCTCACTATCCAGGTACAGGAAGGGATTCAGAAAGGGGAAAAGGTAAAGGAGAAAAATTCACATACAATGTTCCTATGCGCTCAGGGTCAGGAGACAAAGAGTATCTATCTGTGTATGAGGGCATCCTTCCTAACCTTTTTAAGGAATTTGGACCTGATATAATCCTTGCCTCTGCTGGTTATGATATCCATAAAAATGATCCCTTGTCAGACATCAGGGTTTCTGATGAGGGTGTGAGGGGGATTGTTCACAGCATCCTCTCCTGCTCATCAAAACCCTTTATTTTTGCCCTTGAGGGCGGTTATGATCTGCCTTCCCTTGGAGAGTCGGTAAAGATTACTGTCGAAGAGATGCTGAAGGATTAAATTTTCCTTGTAAATAGACAAATTTTTTCGTAATATTGATTCCTAAACACAGAAAGGTCAGGAGCCTTAAAATCAATTCAAAGGAGGGGGTAATGAAAAAACGTTCCACTTATTTTAAGAAGGTTTTAGTTCTCGGTTTTTTGCTGTCTGTTGCTTCTCTGTTGGCACTCATAAGTACAAATGTTTATGCAACCGAAGGGGGTGGCGGTGCATATCCAAATGGTGCTGAGGATTTCATGTCAGGCGCGGTTCCACCACCTGGTTACCACTTTATTAACTATTTTCTCTATTACCATGCTGATGAATTTAATAATAAGCACGGTGACAATGTAGATAAGGACTTTGATTTAAAAGTTACAGTAGATGTTCTTCGCTTTATCTATGTGACTAAACAAAAAATATTCGGAGGATACTGGGGTGTGCATATGTTTGTTCCCATTATGTATCAAGATGTGACTGCAACGACTTCATGTGGTGTCAAGAGTGATACCCAGACAGGATTGGGTGACATCATAGTAGACCCCTTTATCCTTTCATGGCACACGAAAAACTGGCATTTTGCTACAGGTGTTGATATCTATATGCCAACAGGAAGGTATGACAAAGATGACTTGGCCAATACGAGCAGGAATTACTGGACATTTGAACCCATAGTTGCTTTTACCTACATGAGTGATTTTGGCTTGGAAGTTTCGAGCAAATTCATGTATGACTTTAATACCAATAACCCGGATACTGACTACAGATCAGGACAGGAATTCCACTTTGACTATACTGTCGGTTATAAAATTGACAAGTGGAGGGTAGGAGTAGGGGGCTATTATTATAAACAGGTTACTAATGATAAAATAAACGGCGAAAAAGTAACATTCCCTGAAGCTCTTGGTTTCTCTGATGGTTTTAAAGGTCAGGCCGTTGCAGTCGGACCACAACTCAAATATGACTATAAGAATATGAGTTTTATTCTTAAATACCTATTTGAAACAGCGGTCGAAAACAGACCACAGGGCAACGATCTCTGGTTTAAGTTTGTTTATACTTTTTAAAGGCGAACAGATAAAACTGAAAAAGTAACAGGCATTTTGAAAAACTACATTAATTGTCAATATGTCATGTGAACCCTGACCGGTCATTCTGAACCAAGTTCAGAATCTCTCTTAGGGGGAGACTTATTTAGCTATTAGAAAATAGATTATGAGACCTTGAAATAAACTTAGGGTAACGATCAAGTTTTTTTCAAGAGTGTGACGATTTTTTCATTCCTGTTCGAAACTTGGATCTTTGTGTTCTTATTTTTTTATTCCACAATTGCCTTAAACAGGATTTTCTCTTTGCATCCCAATCTTTTCTGCTACAATATACAAGTCCGAAATTCATCGGACAAAGACTTTATATAGACTTAATGAAAAGAGTTACATGAGAAGATTGCTCATAGCAATGGGGTTGTGGACAATTTCACAATTGCGAACAATAGGACATATGTTTGTCTTTTTGCTGAATTCTTTCTATTTTATATTTATCCCTCCATTCAAATTTAGGCTACTTTTAAGACAAATTAGGTTTTTTGGAAATAAATCCATGTTAGTCATCCTACTTACCGGTTCATTTACAGGTATGGTACTCGCCCTTCAGTTATTCTATATCCTCAGAAAGTTTGGTTCAGAAGCATTGCTTGGTCCCGGAATTGCCCTCAGTCTCATTAGAGAATTAGGCCCGGTTCTTTCTGCCCTGATGGTCACAGGCAGGGCAGGCTCTGCCCTTACCGCTGAGTTAGGAATGATGAGAATTTCGGAGCAAATAGATGCCCTTACCGCTATGGCACTAAATCCGATACGGTATCTCATTGTACCCAACATCGTTGCTGCTATAATAGTTTTCCCTTTGATTGTAGCAATATTTGATGTAATTGGCATATTTGGTGGGTATTTGGTGGGTGTAAAAATCCTTGGAATTGGTACAGGAACATACTTCTCTCTTATGCAAGATTATGTGGTTATGGAGGATATAATGGTGGGACTTTATAAGTCCCTCAGTTTCGGATTAATAGTCTCGTGGATATGTTGTTACAAGGGCTTTTATACGGGATATGGTGCGGAAGGTGTCAGCAAATCAACAACAGAGGCCGTTGTTTTATGCTCCATATTAATTTTGATATGGGATTATTTCCTTGGTGCTGTTCTTCTGTAGGATAATTAAATGATTGAAATAATTGACCTCCATAAATCTTTTAATGGTCAGAAAGTCCTTAACGGTGTTAATCTGAAAATTGCTGAAAAAGAAGTAGTCACCATAATGGGGATAAGCGGATGTGGTAAGAGTGTGTTAATAAAACACTTAATTGGCCTTCTTATGCCTGATAAGGGAAGTGTATTGATTGAAGGAGTAGATATTACAAGGCTTGACACAAAAGGACTCGATAAAATAAGGGAGAGATTGGGTGTGCTTTTTCAGGGTGGTGCACTATTTGATTCTCTCACTGTATATGGTAATATTGCCTTCCCTTTGCGTGAAAAGACAAAACTGAGCAAGGGGGAGAGCCGGGATCGAGTTATGCATGCTCTGGAGGATGTAGGACTTAAAGGGATGGGGAAGAAGTACCCCGGAGAATTGAGCGGTGGCATGAAAAAAAGGGTTGCCGTTGCAAGGGCACTCATTTCAGAGCCAGCCATAGTACTTTTTGATGAGCCAACTACAGGCCTTGATCCCATTATTGCAAGTTCCATACATGCACTCATAAAGGCTACCCATAAAAAATATGGTTATACTGGTGTGGTAATAAGCCATGAGGTTCCGAAGATTTTCGAGATTACCGACAAAGTTGCCATGTTGTATAATGGTACCATCATAGAGGAAGGCACACCAGAGGAGATTCAAAATTCCACTAATCTAATAGTCAGACAGTTTATAACAGGAAGTCATGAAGGCCCTATTGAATATTGAGGTTTGGCCTTTGGGAGGTTAGTATGAAAAAAATTAATCTTGAATTAGCCGTAGGGTTCTTTGTCTTAATTGGTATCCTTTGTTTTGGATATTTATCTATAAACCTTGGTAGGCTTGAGTTCTTTGGTGAAGGAAGATATATTGTACATGCAGAATTTGTAAGGGCTGGAGGAATTAAACCTGGCGCTGTCATCGAGATAGCAGGTGTTGAAGTGGGCAAGGTAAAAAGCGTTATACTCGATAAAAATTATCAAGCAACAATCTCCCTTCTTATTAGAAAAGATGTAAAGATTCAGGAAGATGCCATAGCATCTATAAGGACAAAAGGGCTTATAGGGGAGAAATATGTAGAGATAACACCCGGTGGATCGGATAAGCTCATATCTAATGGCGGAAAGATAACAGAAACGGAATCTGCAATCGATATAGAGGGACTCATATCAAGATATATTTTTGGAAAAGTTGAAGACAAAGATAAAAAGAACAAATAAGATCAGAGGCTAAAACAAGGAAAGAGAAATCAATAGAATAAAATTATTCACATCAGCTCTCATAAATACTTTGAGATTATTTGGCATGCCCGTTGCTGTTTGAGAATAAACCCTCCAATGCATATAATTGTCAGATGATTGTTACAATCTTGCTACAATCGAGGAGTGCGGCACTTGTCATGATAGCTACAAATCAAGTAAAATTAACTTTGGGAGTGTATAGGGTTCTGGTGTCCCTCCTGGACTTCAAATCCAGTGTTCCCTGTCAAAAGCGGGGATGGTGGGTTCGATTCCCACACGCTCCCGCCAGTCTTTATGAAATTACATATATAGGTAATTTTTCTGTTAAAGCTATTGCTTCAAGGAACCGGGCGCGAACCTGTAATTTCCGATAAATAAAAGAGCGTGCTCTTAAAACACGCTCCTCACATTGAAAAGATTTTTCTACACTTTATATACTGGACTTCACATACATTGGAAACCACTAACCCTTCTAATGCAGACATTGTTCAAAAATTTATTTAACTCGATGATTTATTGGGGATATCTTTATTGGTGATATCCATAAAAATATTCCAATAAACATC
>Ga0315268_10000840_pt1 | contig 36037 bp, 26 predicted proteins | sample C1_top_MG_FD_204535 | JGI IMG/M metagenome (GOLD analysis project Ga0315268, IMG submission 204535) | Sediment microbial communities from Yellowstone Lake, YNP, Wyoming, USA - C1_top | ecosystem: Environmental > Aquatic > Freshwater > Lake > Sediment | place: USA: Wyoming | collected 2017-08-01
GACGTGGACTTCCGCGACCCGCAACAACCCACCTCGACCTCGGATACGGAGACCACTCGATGGGCGGCCGACTGGCAGCACAACCTGCGCCCCATCTCGTGGGACACGCTGACGGTGGGCTTCCAGGTTGATCAGGCCAAGGGAGACCAGACGGACCGGTTCGGCGCCGAGGTCCTGCGCAAGACGATCACGAATTACGCCTTCTACGGGCAGAACCAGGCGACGGTGTGGGAACGATTGATCCTCACCGCAGGCGTGCGGGTGGACGAGAACAGCGCCTTCGCGACCCACGCCACCCCGAAGTTCTCGGCGGCCTTCCTGGTCACGGAGACGGGATCCAAGCTCCGGGCGAGCTACGGGGAGGGATTCCGGGCACCCAGCATCAATGATCTGGCCTATCCCGGCTTCAGCAATCCGGACCTCAAGCCCGAGAAGAATCGAAGCCTGGAGTTCGGCATTGACCAGAACCTGTGGGGGGATCGGATCCAGGCGGGCCTCACATGGTTTCAGAGCCGCTTCCGCGACCTGATCCAGTACTCGTTCGCCCTTGGCAAGCCGGCGAACGTCGCCCACGCCCGGACACAAGGCGTGGAGGCGAGGCTGACGTTGCGCCCCGGGTTCGGTCTGGACGTCGTTGGCAGCTACACGTATCTGGACACGCGGGGTCAGGATGGGAATGCCCTCCTGCGCCGGCCGGCTAATACGTGGAATCTGGTGGTGAACTACACCCCGTGGAACCGGCTGAACCTGAACTCCAGCCTCCTCTACGTAGGCAAGCGGGACAACACCGACCCAGTGACCTTCGGGCGGACCGTGAATTTCAAGTACGTCAAGTGGGACGCGGGCGTTTCGGTCACGGTTCTCGATCAGGTCGGTGTGCTCCGCAAGCTGACCGCCTACGGCAAGCTGGAGAACATCCTGGGCGTCCGGTACCAGGAGGCTCTCGGCTTCCCGGCGCTCGGGCGGAGTTATCTGATCGGTCTGTCGGGAGAGTTCTAGCTGAAGGCTGATCGCTGACTGCTGGCAGCGTGAAGGTCCAGAGCGTGGAGCAGCCGCAGGATCGAAAAGGTGTGAGCGGTGGAGGGCAGTGGCCGCGGTGGCTCGCCGCCTCCGGCCTGGTCCACGCCCTGCTCTTGGGGGTCCTCGTCCTCGCCGTGGGGCCGGCCAGCAGGCCGCCCGCGACGCTTCGCGCGCGCCTGGTGACCGAGATCAAGGCTGTGGCGATCAGTCCATCCGAGAAGGAGACGCGGACGGCGCACGAGGTCTCCCCGAAGCCTCCAGCGCCTACCCCCCGGGGGAAAAAGACCAGGACGGCTGTCGCGTCGGCCCCGGGCGAGAAGGCCTCCGACGCGTCCGTCGCGAGGCCGGGTCCCGGCCCGGATTCGGACCGGGAAATCCCCGCCGTTCCCACGGCGGCTCTGCCTCCTTCGGGGGGAGCGAAAAAAGAGGAGGGTGCACCCGCCGGGCCCATCGGCGAAGGGCAGGCGCCACTCAGCGTGCCCCGACGGGCTGCTCGGGCGCCTGAGGCCGACCATACCCCGCTGGAGGCGAGCCTCGCGCCAGCGTCCTTGCCGGCGCAATCCGATGCCGAGGCCCGGGGAATCTTTGTGATGCCGGCGGGTAGTAGTGGGAGCGGCACCGGACGTTCGGGAGTTGGAGCAACCGACCGGGGGGTCGGGATTGGCGGTGGCGCGGGAGGCGCAGGCACCGGCAGGGGGGGGCCGGGTAGTCTCGGAGGAGCCGGGCCTGGCGGCGGGGGCGGGGCGCTCGCTTCGCGAGGCGGGACGGGGGGTCCTGGTGGCGGCGAGGGAATCGCCGACCTCCTGCGCCGCATCCGCCGCCGGATCGAGCAGGCCAAGATCTACCCGGACGCGGCCCGCCGCCAGGGGGTCCAGGGAACGGTGGAGCTTCGCTTCCGGATCGCCGCAGACGGATCGGTCGAGGCGGTGGAGATCGTGCGCTCGTCCGGATCCGGGATCCTGGACGAGGCCTCGCAGGAAACGATCCGCCGCGCCGGCCCGTATCCTCTCGTCCGAGGCTGGATCCGTCTGCCCCTCGCCTATCGCCTCGATCAGTAGAATCACCCACCACTGCCAGCCGCCGGCTTCAAAACAAATTCTGGAGTTGAAGCGCAATCCTCAGGTCCCCGATGGCACATGCGTTCGCTTTTGACGTGGACCGGGGCTTATGCGCCCCGCGGGGGTCAACGCGGCGAAACTCCTTGTTCCTTGCTCTTCCCTTGCCTATAATCCCGTCGTGGCGTGGCGCGCTGCCGTTGAGGAGCGCCTTTCCCCATGCCAGCACTTGACTTGCGATGCGGCAATCCGTCCTGACCAGAGCCTTCACGGTCTCGCTCGCGCTGCATGCCGGGCTCATCGGCCTTCTGGCGCTCGAGGCCTCGAGGCGGCCAATCTTTTCCGACGCACCATTGCGCGTGCGGATCCTGGGGTCGCCGGGGTCCGAGGGAACGGCGCCAGCTCCACCCCAGGCGCCACCCGCCGCGGAAGCCCGTCAAAGAGCGGGGAGCCGACCGGCTGAGGTTCCGCGCTCGAGCGTTGAGCCGGCCGTGCCGCAAGGGCCCGCGGTAACAGAGAAGGTGGCTCCTCGCCCGATCCCGGCTCCCGATAAGCCGCCGGCTCCCGAGAGCCTGCCAGTTCCCGAGAAACCTGTGGCGCCGGCCGCGGCCCCCCAGGTGGCCTCCCCACCGTTGCCGGAGCCGGCCGCACCCCGCCCGGAGCGGATCCCCGAGGCCCCTCGCCAGGCACCGGCCCCCGCGGCGCCGGAGAGAGGCGGCCTGAGTCTGCGCGGTCCGCGCCCCGTGGCCCCGTCCCTTCCCCGGAGCACGGGGGCGCCGCCTTCCGGCGGCGCGGCGCGTCCCTCCATCCGGGAGCAGATCGCGAGCCTCGGCTCCGGCCTCACGGCCGACCTCGGCGGACCCGCCAAGCGGACGATCAACCTCGACAGCCGCGAGGAACACTTTGTCCAGTACCTGTCCCGGCTCAAGCAGCGCGTCCAGGGCGCGTGGGAGTACCCCGAGGAGGCCATGAAGGAAGGCATCAGCGGGGAACTGCAGATCATCTTCACGCTCAACAGCGCAGGCAGCCTGACCTACATGCGCCTCGTCCAGAGTTCGGGATTTCCCATCCTGGACGAGGAGGCGATCCGGGCGGTGAAGGCCTCCGCGCCGTTCGATCCGTTCCTCCCCCAGATGGGTGACGAGCCGCTGAACATCCGGGGGACATTCCACTACGACCTGCCACGCCGCTTTCGCAGGAACTGACGCCCCCATGCTTCGATCTCTTCTGGCGTGCACCGGGCTTCTGACCTCGGCCCTGTGGCGAAGGCTCCGGGGCGGCCCGCGGGCGCAGCGGGACGGGCTCCGGACGCTCCGCGTGGCGGGGCTCGCGGGCGAGGTGTGGATCTGCCGGGATGAGCTCGGTCTTCCCCAGGTCTACGCCGAGACGTCCAGGGACCTGGCCTTCGGCCTGGGCCTGGCCGTGGCGCAGGATCGCCTCTGGCAGATGGAGACGCTGCGTCGCCTGGCGGGCGGCCGGCTGGCGGAACTCACGGGGGATCGCCCACTCGGCGGGGAGAGCCTGCATCTTCCCGGGCGGACAATCCTGGCAGTGGATCAGCTCTACCGGAGTCTCCGGATGCACGCGGTGGGACGGGAGGAGCGATCCCTGGTTTCCGAGGGCGGGCGAGCCGCGATAGAAGGCTTCGCCGCGGGGGTGAACGCCTGGCTGGCGCAGTGTCGTCCCCGCGACCTGCCGCCCGAGTTTCTGCTCGCCGGGATCCGTCCCGAGGCGTGGACGCCCGAGGATTCTTTCGCCGTCGGCAAGCTGATCGGCTGGCTCTTGTCCCTCGCATTCCCGGCCAAGCCCATCCTGGCAACCCTGGCGGGCGATCCAAGGCTCCGCCCCCTCCTTCCGCCGGATCTCTCCTCGGGGCGGTGCATCGTCGGGGACGGCGAGCCTGCTGCTCCGGGCAGGCTGGACCTTCTCGCGCGGGTCGCTCTGGGCCTCGCGGGGCCGGGGATGGGGAGCAACAGTTGGGTGGTGGGCGGCCAGCGGACGGCGTCGGGGAAGCCTCTCCTGTGCAACGATCCGCACCTTTTCTTCGGGTTGCCGGCCCTCTGGTATCCCGTCGCGCTCCACGCTCCCGACCACCGGGTGATCGGCGCCACCATGCCGGGGGTCCCGGCCATCCTGATCGGGCGGAACGAGCATGTGGCCTGGGGCCTCACGGCCGTGATGGCGGACGATGGCGACTATTACCGGGAGACGCTGGATGCGTCGGGCGCGCGTTATCTGCGCGGTGGGACGTGGCATCCGGTGGAGATCGTGGAGGAGCAGTTCCGGATCCGCGGCGCGCGAGGCGCGGTCCGCCGGGCGCTCCGCTACGTCCGGCACGGCGGTATCCTGTGCCCACTCCTGCCTCAGCCGGACGGGGCGCCCCCGACGTCCTTCCGCTGGATCGGGCTGGAGGCGTGGCGGGGGCTGGAGGCCCTGCTGGGGATGAACCGGGCCAGGGACGTCGCCGAGTTCGAGGCCGCGCTGCAACACTTCGCCGTCCCGGCCCAAAACGTCGTGGTGGCCGATCGGCAGGGGACCATCGCCTACTTCTGCGCCGGCAAGTTTCCCCGGCGCCGTCGGGGTGCCGACACCCCTGCGATCCTGGACGGGGCCTCGCCGAAGGATGCGTGGCAGGGTTACCTCACGTGGGCGGAGCAGCCCAAGAGCATCGATCCGTCACCGGGCTTCGTGGTGACGGCCAACAACCGGGTTGCCTCCGAGTTGCCCCTCGCGCTGGCCTGCGGGTTCTGGGAGCCCCCGTACCGTGCCGCGCGGATCGCGGCCCTCCTCGGCGCGTCCCGCCGGACCGGCGTCGAAGACATGGCCCGGATCCAGGCCGATGTCGTCTCCGTGCAGGCCGCCGGTATCCTGGCGCACCTGGTGCGGCCACTCGCCCATGTCTTGGAGGATCCCCGCGCCCGGCAGGCGGCGGCACTCCTCTTGGAGTGGGACTGCCAAATGCTGGCGGATTCCGCGCCGGCCGCCCTCTACCATTTCTTTTACCGGGAGCTGCTGCAGCGGTCCTTCCGGCCGGTCATGGAGCGGCAGGCAGCGGGGTCCTTCACGCGGTACTTCTCGCTGCTCCACCTCGCGGTGCCGGCCGCGGACGCGGCCCTGCTCACATCCGACGGGACCTGGTTCCCGAACGGGCCGCGCGTGGCGGTGGAGACCTGCCTCCGCGCGGCATGGGATGCCGCGGCGGCCAGGCTGGGACCGGATCCTGCGGCGTGGAGATGGGGGTCGCTGCACCGGCTCACGCTCACTCACACCTTCGGGCGGGGGCGGGGGCTCGTGGTCCGCGCGCTCGGCTGGCTCCTGCACCTCAACCGGGGTCCCTACGCGCGGCCGGGCGACGGCATGACGGTGAACCTGGGGGCGTTCCCGCTGACCGGCCCCTTTGAAGTCATGGTGGGACCGAGCTACCGGCAGATCGTAGACCTGGGGGACCCCGAGGCGTCGCGCTGGATCATCGCGGGCGGGGTCTCCGGGGACCCCCGGTCTCCCCACTATGCCGACCAGATCGAGTTCTGGCTGCGAGGGGAATACTGCCCCATGCGACTCCGGCCCCTGGCCGACGCCCGACGTGGGGGCGTCCTGCGCCTGATGCCGAGTGGGGAGCCGAGAGCCGCGAGCCGGGAGCCCAAAGGGGTCGGGGAAGCGGAGAAGCGGGGAAACGGGGAGCCGGGGAGGGCATGACACGATTGCGTCGGCACTGCTCGCATGTTATAACCGGCCTGACCCGTTGAAGACCGTTCGACGGTTCGAGTGTTCGATTGTCCGGGGGTTCCTCCGGGAATTGAACCGCCGAACCACCGAACGCGTTTATTGAGACTTGCGTATGTAATGCAACACAGGCGTCGCGTCCGGCCCCCTCACCTTGATCCTCTCCCCCGTCCTGGGGGAGAGGGGAGGGTGAGGGGGAGCCGGCCGATGGCATGTGTTCCATTACCTTTGCAATGTTCAATAGGTAGATACTCATGAACGCCTGGACCAGAATCATCGAGCCGTGGCCGTTCGTTCTGGGGCGGGAGCTGGTTGGCGTCTTCGCCATCCAAGAATGGTCCGCTGTGGGGGGAGACGGCATGGTCCGGTTCCGCGGTCGCCTCCTGGTCGAGCCCGAGACCGCCATGTCCATCCTCGCGCCGCGGATCGAGCCCTACGGCTACGTTCCCATGATCCGGAGCCCGGAGGAGATCACCCTCATCCGGCTCCGTCCCGCCTCGGCGGGCCTTACGGCCGTTTGGAAGGGCTGGCCGCTGAATCTGGCCCTGTTTCTGGCAACGCTTCTCACGACGCTCTTCGTCGGGGCGCTGATGGAGGGGGCGCAGCCGCTTTCGGATCCGTGGACGCTCCTCCGGGGGGTGCCCTTCTCGGCCAGCCTCCTGCTCATCCTGGGATTCCACGAGCTGGGCCACTATCTCACGGCGCGGGCGTACGGTGTCCAGGTGAGCCTGCCGTACTTCGTCCCGCTGCCGCTGCCTCCCATGGGAACAATGGGCGCCATCATCCGCATGCGCTCGCCCATCCCGAACCGCAAGGTCCTCTTCGACATCGGAATCGCCGGGCCCTTGCTGGGGCTCGCGCTGGCCGTGCCCGTCCTCCTCATCGGCCTCGCGCTCTCCCCCGTGAAGCCGCCGTCGGGCGTGGTCCTGCAGGAGGGGAATTCCCTCGCCTACCTGTTCCTGAAGTGGTTGGTCAAGGGGCCGATTCCGGAAGGCTTCGACGTGATCCTGCATCCTATGGCCCTGGCCGGGTGGCTGGGATTCTTCGTGACGGCCCTGAATCTCATGCCCCTCTCGCAGCTCGACGGCGGGCACATCGTCTATGCCGTCTTTGGCCGGGGGCACCGGAAGATCGTCTGGTTGTTTCTCGGGGTCATGCTGGCGCTGTTCCTGATCACGCGCTGGCAGGGCTGGCTGGTGTGGGTGGCCCTAGCCGTCGGCCTGGGTTTGCGCCACCCGCCCCCGCTGGACGATCTGACCCCGCTGGATCCGCCGCGCCGGGTGCTGGCCGTCATCGCCCTGGTGCTGCTCGTCGTGCTGATCACGCCGCTTCCGTTCGCCGTCTATGAGTTCTGACGCGCCTCGCCCCGGCACGGTCGGACGGCTCCGCTTGGGGAAGCCGCCCCTGGAGGTCCTGGAGCGTCTGTTCCGCGCCTGCGACATCCGGGACCCTCGCGTCATCGTCGGGCCGCGGGTGGGGGAGGACGCGGCGGTGCTGGACCTCACGGACCGCTACCTGGTGGCCAAGGTGGACCCCATCACCTTCGTCGCCGAAGAGATCGGCTGGTATGCGGTCCATATCAATGCCAACGACCTGGCGGTTCGGGGGGCGCGTCCCTGCTGGTTCCTCATGACGCTCCTGCTCCCCGAGGGTCGCGCGGACGAGAAGCTTCTGGAGAGCATCTTTGCCCAGGTCCAGGATGCCTGCCGCGCCATCGGGGCGACGCTGGTGGGCGGGCATACCGAAGTGACCCAGGGCCTGGATCGCCCCATCCTGGCGGGCACCATGCTCGGGGAGGTGGAGAAGGACCGCCTGGTGACCACGGCCGGGGCGCGGGTCGGCGACGCCGTCCTCCTCACCAAAGGGATCGCCCTGGAGGGCGCCTCCATCCTGGCGCGGGAGTGCGACCGGCTCCTGGGGGAGCGGGGCGTCGCGCCGGAGGTCCGGCGGCGCGCCCGGGAGTTTCTGCACCGGCCCGGAATCTCGGTCCTCCGCGACGCCCGCGTCGCCCTTGGCGCGGTGTCCGTTCACGCCATGCACGATCCCACCGAGGGAGGGCTGGCCACCGGCCTTTTGGAGCTGGCGATGGCGGCCGGCGTGGGCCTCGCCATCGAGCGGGCGGTGATCCCCGTGCTGCCCGAATGCCAGACCGTATGCCGGGCCCTGGGATTGGACCCCTTGGGGGTGATCGCGTCGGGGGCGCTGCTTCTCACCTGCCCATCCGGGGAGGCGGATCGGCTGGTGGCGGCCTGGGAGGCCGAGGGCATCGCAGGACGGATCATCGGGGCCGTCACGCCGCCGGAGACGGGCCTGACGCTGCTGGAAGCGGGACGGCGGGGGCCGCTCCCCCGATTCGCCCGGGACGAGGTGGCCCGCCTCTTCGACGAGCGTCGGGCCGCCTGACACCGGCCATGCACTTCCAGTTCCCTGCGGGTCCGCCTGGGGCGGAGACCCACGGAGGCGTTCCATGCACGAGCCGGGAGAGATCGCGCGCGCCTTCCTCAGCGAGAGCGACGTCGATTACCGCGTGGCGCAGCTTCTGCGGGGGACGGAGTTCCACAGCCGCACCATCGCCTTCGCCCAACAGGCGGTGGAGAAGCTGGTCAAGGCCTGCCTGGCCCTGCGGGGCGTCGTGACGCTGGAGCACAACCTGTCGTCCCTGTTCCGGGCGCTCTACCGGGCGGACCTCCCGGACATGGACGAGCTGGTCAAGCACATCGAGGAGCTGGAACGCCACGGGGCCCGCCCCCGATTCCCCCTCTTCCAGCGGCGCGATCTCCCCCTCTGGATCCCGTCGCGCGACTACCGGGAGGAAGACGCAGCCCGCGCCATGTACAGCGCCGACTACGTCGTGCAGCGCGTGAAGCCGCATGTGCACCGGATCCTGGGTTGACCCGGAGAGCCCAGGGAGAGGAGTGGTGTCATGAGCCCGCCCGGTTCCGCCAACCCGGAGCACATCCTGGTCGTGGAGGACAGCCCCGTGCAGGCGGCCCTGGCCTGCGACCTGCTCGAAGAGCAGGGCTATCGGGCCGCCTGGACGACGACGATCCGCGAGGCGCGGGAGCGGATCCGGACCGCGCCGCCGGACCTCTTGCTGCTGGACCGCGGCCTGCCCGACGGGGACGGAAGCGCGCTGTGCCGGGAGTTGAAGGCCGACCCGTCCACCCAGGAGATCCCGGTCATCCTGGTGACCGCGCGGGATCGGGTCGAGGAGCGCGTGGAAGGGCTCCTGGGCGGCGCCGACGATTACATCCCCAAGCCCTACCCCAAGGAGGAACTGCTGGCGCGGATTTACGGCTGCCTGCGGACCCGGGCGCTCCAGCGGGCGCTGCGACAAAAGGCCGAGGAGGTCGAGCAGAAGAACCAAGAGCTGGTGGCGACCCAGGCCCGCTTGGTGCGGGCCGAGCGGCTGGCGGCCATCGGAGAGGTCGGCTTGGCCATCCGGCACGAGGTGAACAATCCGCTGGGGACGATCATGGGGTATGCCGAGCTCTTGCTGCGCCAGCGCGAGGGCCTGCCCCCCGACGTGCAAAAGAACCTGGAGGCCATCCACCGGGCCTGCATCCGCATCCGCGACATCGTCCGGCGCCTGGAGGGCCTGCGGGAGGACCGAACCGTCGAGTACATTCCTGGCATGCAGATGACCGACCTGGGCGGCGAGGAGGCGGGCGGGAGCGAAGGCCGGAGTCCCTAGGCCGGATTATTTGCGAACGCCTCCGCGAATGATCCGGGGGAATGACCAATTACCAATGGCCAATGACCAACTGAGGGTACCCATCGCGGGGCGGCCGTTGACGGCGCGCTTTGCGCGCCCACGATCATTGGTCATTGGAGATTGGTCATTGGCAATTTCATCCGCAGCCGGTGTCTGGCCCAGCAGGCGAGGGCCAGCCAGAAGCGATGCGCGTCTGAAAGGCGAATACGGCTGGAGAAGACATCGCAGCCGGCCGCCTCGATCCGGTCCAGGATGCGGCTGTAGATGGCGTCCATGATCTCGGCGGCCAGCATCGTCCGACGGTCCTCCGCGGGCAGGATCGCCCGGGCGGCCGCGTAGAACTGCCGGGCCCGCTCCACCTCGAATCGCATCAGATCGTAAAACGCCGGAGTCATCCGCCGTCCTAGCAGATCCTGGTCCGAGTACCCGAAGCGCCGGAGATCCTCCTGCGGCAGGTAGATGCGTCCGCGCTCCGCGTCGGCGGCCAGGTCGCGCAGGATGTTGGTCAACTGGAAGGCCGTTCCCAGGTGCTCGGCGTAGGCGCGGGTGGCCGGCCGGCGATAGCCGAAGATCTCGATGCACATCAGGCCCACGACGCCGGCCACCCGGTAGCAGTACTGCTGCAATTCCGCAAAGGTGGCGTAGCGCGACTTGGTCAGGTCCATCTCGACGCCGTTCAGCAACTCCTCGAAGTAGCCGTGCGGAATCCGGAAGTCACGGATGACCTCGGCCAGGCGCTGGGTCACGGGGTGGGTGGCCTCGCCGTGGAAGCAGGACTCCAGTTCCGCCCGCCAGGACTTCAGGCGTTCCAGCGGTGTGCCTGCGGAAGGGGGCGCGCCGTCCCGCTCGGCGCCGGCGGTGAGCGTGAGGGACTCGTCCACGAGGTCGTCGGTGACCCGGCAGAACGCGTAGACGGCGTAGAGGGCGTCGCGCTTCGGCCGGGGGAGGAACAGGAAGGCGTAGTAGAAGTTGGACCGGCTGGCCTTGGTGAGGGTCCGACTGATCTTCCGCGTCGCCGACGCGCCGGAACCGGTGTAGGACATCGCAGCCTGTTCGCGCTGGCAGCCGCTCCACAGCCTGAGGCGCCGCGCCCGCCCGGCAGCCGCGCGGGGCGCGCGGATCCTCAGGCGGGCTGAGCCGCCTCCCGCGCGGCGCGGTCGCGGGCGAGCTCGGGCGGGAGGGCGAAGCTCACCTCCTCGGTCACGGCCTGGATTTCTTCGATCTGCGACACGCCCCGCGCCCGAAAGTAGTCCACGACCTCTTCCACCAGATGCTCGGGGGCCGAGGCCCCCGCCGTGATCCCCAGGCACTCGACCCCCTGAAGCCAAGCCGGGTCGATCTGCGAGATGTCGTCGATCAGGTAGGCCCGGGCGCCCGCGTCCCGCGCCACCTCGGCCAGGCGGTTGGTGTTGGAGCTGTTCCGCGATCCGATCACCAGGATCGCCTGCGCGCGCGCCGCGATGGCCTTCACGGCCATCTGGCGGTTCTGGGTGGCGTAGCAGATGTCATCCCGGGCCGGCGCACTGACCTTGGGGAAGCGCTCCCGCAAGGCGCCGACGATGGCCGAGGTGTCATCCAGGCTCAGGGTGGTCTGGGTGATGACGGCGATGCGGTCCGGGTCGGATACCTGGAGGGCCCGGGCCTCGTCCACCGAGCCGATCAGGCGGATGTGCTGGGGCGCGTGGCCCATGGTCCCGATGACCTCGTCGTGCCCCTCATGGCCCACCAGGACGATGGGCCGGCCTTCCTCCGCGAACCGGCTGGCCTCGTGGTGGACCTTGGTGACCAGGGGGCAGGTGGCATCGATCACCTTGAGCCCGCGGGCCACGGCCCGCGCGCGCACCTCGGGCGAGACCCCGTGGGCGCTGAAGATGACCGTGGCCCCGTCGGGCACCTCGTCCAGGTCGTCTACGAAAATGGCGCCCTTGCTCCGCAGCTCGTTCACGACGTGGACGTTGTGGACGATCTCCTTGCGGACGTACACGGGGCCGGGATAGAGATCCAGGGCCAGGTTGACGACATCTATGGCGCGATCCACTCCGGCGCAAAAGCCTCGCGGCTTCGCCAGGAGCAGCTTCTTGACTGACATGCTTCTCCCCTCGAGGCGTTCGCGTGTGAGCGACATGCGGATGCCAGGCACACTAGTCATTTTGCCCGGGGTTGTCAATCGCTTTCGGAAGAGCCAAAGCCGAAATCCGAGGGCCGATAGGGATAGCGACAGGGAAAGGCGAACGATGAGATCCGAGGGCCGGCATCGGATCTCGCTATCGCTATCGGTTCTTTGCGTGTCTCTATCGGCTTTTTCAGATTGACACCTCTCGCATAGCTCCCGTATAAAGGCGATATCAGCTTCTCCGCGATGTGATGCGGCCTGTGGGCCCCGCCGGAGGGAGCTTCCCGACATGACCCTTGCGATCGAGACGACGAACCTCAGCCGCCGCTTCGGACCCGTGACAGCCGTCGCGGGCCTGAACCTGACCGTGCGGACGGGGGAGATCTTCGGCTTCCTGGGGCCCAACGGCGCCGGCAAGACCACGACCATCCGGATGCTCTGCGGCCTGCTCTTGCCCAGCGAGGGCAGCGCGCGCGTGGCGGGTCTGGACGTGGCGACCGAAGCGGAGTCCATCAAGCGGCTGGTCGGGTACATGCCCCAGCGGTTCAGCCTCTACGGCGACCTGACAGTGGAGGAGAACCTGGACTTCTTTGCCGGCGTGTACCGGTTGTCGGGGCAGGAGCGACGACGGCAGGTTGTGGAGACGCTCGCGCGCGTGGGCCTGTCGGAGCGGCGCCGGGATCTCACCGATCACCTGTCGGGAGGGCTCAAGCAGCGGCTGGCCCTGGGCTGCGCCATGGTGCACTCGCCGGCGATCCTGTTCCTCGACGAGCCCACGGCCGGCGCCGATCCGCCCTCCCGCCAGCGGATCTGGGATCTGCTCTACGTGGCGGCGGCCGAGGGGCGCACGATCCTGGTGACGACCCACTACGTGGAGGAGGCGGAACGCTGCCAGACGATCGGCTTCATGCACCGGGGCCGCTTCATCGGCGCCGGCTCGCCGGAGCAATGCAAGGCGGACATGGCCGAGGATCTCTTGGAGGTGGACGCCCTGCCGGTGATGGAAGCCGCCGCAGTCGCGCGAGGCCTGGAGGGGGTGACCGGGGTGAGCATCTATGGGCACACGCTTCGCGTCTTCTCCAAGACGGCCGCGCATCTCCGCCACCACCTCCACGAGGTCCTCACCGCGCGCGGGATCGCGGTGAAGAACATCCGGGCGGTGGCGCCCACCCTCGAAGACGTCTTCATGTCCCTCACCCGGGGCGCCTCGGAGGGGAACGGGGGCCGATAGGTCATGCTGGCGGTCATCGGGCACGTGGCGCGCAAAGAGACGCGACAGATCTTGCGGGATCGGCGGACCTTCGTCCTCCTCCTGGTGATGCCGATCCTGCTCACCTTCCTGTTCGGGAAGGCCCTGGAGACGGGGGAGCTGCGCCAGATCCCGTCGGTCATCTTCAATCAAGACGGCTCGCCGGAGAGCAACGCCATCGTCACCGCCTTCAGCACGTACGACGAGGTGCAGATCCAGGGCGAGGTGGGGACGCTCCAGGAGGCGCAGGAGCTTTTGGCCCAGGGGAAGATCAAGGCGGCCATCGTCATCCCCCGGGGTTTCATGAAGCAGATCGAGACGGGGGAGGAGGCCCAACTCCAGCTCCTCTTGGACGGGACGGACAACAACTCGGCGCCCATCGTGGAGGGCGTGGCGCAGCAGGTCATCCAGCGCTACAACGCGGAGCGGGCCGTGAGGGGATTATGGGCGCGCGGCGTGCGCCCCGACCGGGGGCGACGCCTCATCCAGCCCGTCTTCGTCCAGACGGAGATCCGGTACAACCCCGGGCTCCGATACCTGAGCTACGTAATGCCCGGCGTCATCGGCCTGACCCTGCAACTGCTCACCGTCATGCTCATGGCCGTCAGCATCACCCGCGAGCGGGAGAAAGGGACGCTGGACCAGCTCATGGCCTCCCCCATCACCCGGTCGGAGTTGATCCTGGGGAAGCTGCTCCCGTATCTCGGCATCTCCCTGCTCAACGTGGTCACGATCCTGTTCGTGGCGGATCGCTGGTTCAACGTCCCGGTGCGGGAGCGGCTGCCCCTGCTCCTCGCCTTTTGTGTCCTGTTCGTCCTCACCTCGTTGGCGACGGGCCTCTTGATCTCGGCGGTCTCCCGGTCCCAGTTCCAGGCGATCCAGATCGCCGTCTTCTATATCCTGCCGGTCTTCATGCTCTCCGGGGCGTACGCCCCCATCGAGGCCATCCCCCGCGCCATCCGGCCCATCTCGTACCTCTTCCCCCTGATGTATTTCTGTCGCGCGGTCCGGGCGGTCACCTTGCGGGGAGCCGGCTTGCTCTTGGTGTGGAAGGACCTGGCCGTCCTGGGGGGCTTCGTCCTGGTCTTCCTGTACTGGGCCGTCCTGAGCTTCAAGAAGCGCGTCGCCTGAACGACCAAGAACCGATAGCGATAGCGAATTCCGATAGCGAGACCGAGAACCGATAGCGATAGGGAGAGCCGACAGCGAGGGGTAAGTTCCTCCGTTCTTTCGCTATCGCTATCCGAGATCGGTCTTTACGGCGTCCGCGTGGACAGGAAATCAGCCTCGTCGAATTCCTCGGCGGCAAGTTCCCTGAGGCCGGTCCGCTCGTAGACGTGACCCAGGAGGAGGTGCAGGCTTGGCTCGTCCGGATCGGCGGCGATGGCCGCCAGCAGCTCCTGGCGGGCCTCGGCGTAGAGTCCCTGCTCGAAGAGAAGGCCCGCCCGCATCAGGCTCACGGTGTTCTTCGGATAGCCCGGCAGGGCGGCCGGTTCGAGCGCCGCCAGGCTCTCCCGGATGGATGCGCTCTCGGCCGGCGGCAGAATCGTGAACAGCCCTTGCTGGACGGGGAAGTCCCTGGCCTCCAGCTCCCAGCGGTAGGGGACCCCGGGAGCGAGAGGTGGCGCGCTCGCGGGGTAGGGGAGTGGCGCCCGAGGCAGGTTGTCCTGCTCCCAGACCTTCCCTTGGGGGCCGAAGAGTCGGACCGTGTAGCGCAACCGGTTGGAGCCGCCCCACTCCAGGACGGGCGATCCCAGCAGCTTGCCCTCTCGCGGCGAGAGCAAGAGCGGCGGTTGTTTGACGCTGCGGGTCGTCAGGGGAACGTAGGTCAGGTCCTTCCTCTTCCCCATCAGGAATCGGCCGAGATTCGCCACGAGGTCCGTGGACTTGCCGGCGGCCGGCCCGGCCGCAGGCGGCTGCACCGTGAAGGGCGAGTTCGCCGCGGAGACCGTCACCGTCCCCTGGCCGCCGGTGAACATCAGGACGGCCGTGGCGTTCCGGGTGGCCCGGACCTGATCGCCTGGTCGCAGGGAGAGAAGCGGCAACGGGACTTTCCAATCCGCCTCGGCTGACGCCTTGACCCGCAGCTCGCCCTGTCCGATCCGGATCTCGGTCAGGACGGCGATGGGGTCTCCGGCGGGCGCGGCGAGGGTTCCTGCCGGCGCCAGAACAGCCAGGACCCCCAGGATGATCCGCCATCGCGCACCCATGGACGCCTCCTTTGCGGGCCCCCGGCCCCCTCGTGGAGGGCCAGGACCTCGTACACGTTGACCGCCTGGCGGCGGCCCTTGACCTTCACCTCGCCGCAGTCTTTGACCTCTACCCGATCCTTGACCTCCGCGTAGGTGTCGGCGGTGATGAGGAGCGTGGTGTGAAGCTCCTTGTTCAACCCCTCCACCCGCGCGGCCACGTTCACCGCATCGCCCACGACCGTGTATTTCTTCCGCTTCGGCGAGCCCACGTTGCCGGCGAAGACGGTCCCGGTGTGGATGCCGATCCCCATCTTCAAAATGGGGAGCCCCCTGGCCTGCCATTCCGCGTTCAGCGATTCCAGTCCCGCCTGCATCCTCCGGGCGGTCCGCACGGCGTCCAGGGCGTGCTGCGGATTTTCGAGGGGCGCGCCATAGATCGCCATGACGGCATCGCCGATGAAGTCGTTGACGATCCCCCGGTGGGCCTGGACCGCCTCCACCATCATGGGGAAGTACTCGTTGAGTTGCCGGGCCACCTGGTCGGCGGTCATGGCCTCGGACATGGTGGTGAAGTCGCGCAGGTCGGTGAACATGACCGAGACGGTCCGGCGCTGTCCCGCCAAGGCGGGGTCGTCGAGATAGACCCGGTCCGCCACTTCCCGCCCGACGTACTGGTGAAAGGAATGGCGGATCCGGCGCCGCTCCATGGCGTCGTGCAGACTGACGCTGAGGCGCATGGCCAGGATCGGCGTGAGAAAGTCGAACCAGTAGCCGTGCTGCGCGATGGCCCAGGCGCCGGACCCGGCGGTCACGAGGGCCGCGCCTGCCAGCGAGATGAGCAGGGCCCGGTTCGGCCGGACGACGGCGAAGAGCGCGCCGAGGAGAAGGCACAGGACGACCTGCAAGAGCAGGCTCGTCCCCCAGGCGATTGGCCGGATCTGGCTGCGGGTGAGGAGGGTGTGCAGGATGTTGGCGTGGATTTCGACGCCGGCCATGATCCCGTGCGGCGTCGGATACCTGTCGCGGCTCTCCGCGAAGGTCGCGCCGATCAGGACGACACGGTCCCGGAGCGGGTTGTCCCCCGCGACCTCCTGTGGGGAGACGCCGAGCTGGTACACCGCGTCGCTTGCGATGGTGAGGAAGCTCCCGGCGGGGCCGATGAAGTTGATCTTCCAGTCGTCGTCCGGGAAGAAGCGAAGCTGCAAGCTCTCGGCCAGTCTGCCTCGGGCCTCGTCCCACGCCGGCGCGGACAGCTCGATCGGCTCCGCCCCGACCACGGCCGGGGCGAACGCCGTGACGTCCTGTGCGCCCAGTCGCGCAAGCATAGCCAGCGCCAGGGAGGGAAAATAGCCTCCGTCCGGCAGCGGAATGACCAGCGGGATCCGCCGGAAGAAGCCATCCTCGTCCTTGGGGACCTCGGCGAAGCCGGAGTCCGTCTCCAGGGCGGGATCGTAGAGCGGTCGGGGTTGGTAGCCGATCTCTTGGTCCGCCCCGGGCACGGCGGAAAGCGTCCGGGCAGCGACCACCGGAATGCGCGGATCGCCCGGCGCGCCGCGGATCGCCGCCACCAGGGTGCGGTCATCGGCGGGGGACGTGGGACGGCGCAGATCCACGTCCATGCCGATCAGGCGGGCGCCGCTTTTCCGGAGGCCGCGGATCACGCCGGCAAGATACTCGCGGGAGATAGGCTGGCGTTCGTTCAGGCGCTGGAAGGCCGCGTCGTCGATGGCCACCAGGACGATCTCGGGCGCGCGCACCTGGCCCCGCACCCAGAAGTACAGGTCCAGAGCCGTCCCCTGGTAGCCCGTGAAGTACCCCAGCGACGTGGCGGCCGCGACCAGGGCGCTGGCGGCGAATCCCAGCACCAGACCCAGGAGGAAGCGCCGGTGGCGCGTCCGGAGCGCCGGAAGGCGGATGCGCACGCGAACTCCTCAGTCTCTCACAAAGGCGTTCGGCAGTTCGACTGTTCGGTGTCGGTTGTTCCGGGAACCGTCGAACCCCCGAACCATCGAACGGTTGAACAACCGAATGGCCCTCTTACTGTATGTCGAAAGCACAGTGACGCTCATTACTGCTCCCTCTCCCTCGATGGGAGAGGGTTGGGGTGAGGGTGTGGTGGGGACTGCCGCGCCGATAGCCCCCTCACCCTGGCCCTCTCCCGCGGTGGGGAGAGGGGAACGAAGGGCTACACCGGTACGATACGTCACCGTAATTCAGAAACCCAGCACTTAGCACACTCGTTATTCTGGGCGGGTTACCGCGCCTCGCCGATCAACTGATACGCCGCCCAGTAGTAGGGGTGCGGGTATTTCTCCAGGGCGGCGAGCTGGGCCTGCCGGAGCGATTCTCCCTTGGGGCGGCCCGCCTTGAGGCCCTGGAGGAACCCCCGCATGAGTTCGTAGCTCGCCCGGTCATCCACGCTCCACAGCGTGCTGATGACGCTGGGCGTGCCGGCGTAGATGAACGCGCGGGCGAGGCCGACCACCTCGTCACCCTCGGTCAGCTTCCCCAGGGAGGTCTCGCAGGCGGAGAGGATCACGAGGGAGGCGTTGAGGTCGAGACCGAAGATCTCTTGGACCTCCAGCCGCCCGCTGTCCCCCCCGTCGGGGCGCAGGAGCAGGGCGGAGCCCAGGGGGTCCTCCTCGTCCAGGTCGGCGTGGGTGGCCAGATGGATCAGGGCCTGGGAGCTCAGGTGGCGCCGCGTCCCACTCCTCGTGGCCTCCTGGCGCACCAGCACGGTGGAGTCGGGGTAGAGCCGCTGGACCTCGCGCGCCTCGCGCTCCGCGTATCGAAGGCTCAGCGTGGGATCGCCGAGGTCGGGATTGGCCACGGCCAGGGCGGCGGCATTGCGGGCCTGCGCCTTCTCCCGCGTGAACTGCATCAGGCTCGCGCTGCTCAGGTAGGAGATCAAGCTGTCCTGGATCAGGTAGCGGTCCGGGGCAGACATCAGGGCGTGGAACGGGAGATAGTGGAGTACCCGGTGGGGCACGATGACGAGATCGCGGGGCGACCCGGCCGCGAACGCCGGAGCCACCAGGAGCTGGTAGAGGTCCTGGGCGGCCTCGCGGAGTTCGTCGCTCCGCCCGCGGGAAGCGATGAGGTCGCGGAGGTGTCCCACCCGCTTGGCCAGCTCGTCCTCGCCGATTCTCAGGGGAATCGCCCTTAACCTGTCCCGACGGAGCACCCAGAGGAGCGTGCGGCCCCCGCCGACGAAGTACTCCAGGAGCGCCGTGCCCTCCGGCAGCAGGGCCTGCACTTCGCGGAGGGTCAGGGGCTCCACCGTCATGAGGGAAGCCTGCTCGCGATTCTGCGCCCGGACCCGGGCGAGGAAGGCCGCGTACGCCTCGCGGGCCAGGTCCAGCTCCCGCTGGAGGGCAGCTTGCCGGTGGCGGGTCGCCTCCGGGCTTTCCTCGTCGTCCTCCGGCGCGGCCTGCTGCGCCTTGAGGTGGGCGATCCGCTCCTGCAGGGTCTTCTCCTCGGCCAGGAGGGCCGCGCTCACCCCCTTGGACAGGCGCACGCGATTCCCCAGGAGGTCGAGGAAGGCCCGGGCGCGCGCCCGTTCGCTGAAGTTGAAGGCCTCGCCGGACTTCCGCTGGTCGAAGAGGACATGGATCAGGTTGGCGTACGCCTCCATCTTGTCCTCGACGAACCCCTCACGGAGTTCCTCGGACTGGAGCAGCGAGCGCATGTCCTCGATGCCGGCCACGGCCTGGCGGAGGAGGCTCTCCGCCTCGGGAAACCTACGCATCCGGCGGTAGAGGGCGCCCAGCCGCGCTTGTGTGCCGGCGGTGAGGGCCGGCTGGGAGGACTGGGAAACGGCCGCCTCCAGATGCTCGGCGGCGGCCTGGAGATCGCCCTGCCGGGCGGCGATGATCCCGAGACCCTGACGCGCCTGGGCGATCTGGTTCGACACCTCCATCCGCTGCCCGCTCTCCAGGGCCTTCTGGAATGCCTCACGGGCGGGCTCCCACTGGCGGAGACTCAGGTAGTCGCGGCCCAGATCGAGCACCGCGTGGGCGTAGTTCTGCTCGAGCCGCGCGAGCATGTGCCTCCTCATTTCTCCGCGACGGCCCACCTCGGCGCCGGCGCGCTGGAGGACTATGCTGAGGATCTCCACCGCCTTCGCGCCGTTCTGGGCGGCGAGGTCCGGCCTCTTCAGTCTGCGATACGAAGAGCCCAAGCCGACGTAGCCCATGGCTTCCCGTGGAGGATCCGCGGACTCCTTGGCCCGGGCGGCCGCCCGCTCGAACGCCGGGATAGCCTTCTGCGGCGCATTCAGTTGGAGATAGGTGTTGCCGAGATGCAGCAGCGCCACCGTCAGATGCCCTGGCCTCTTGGTGCGCTCGCCCGTCTCCACCGCCTTCAGAGCGGCGTCCAGCGATTCCTGAAGGCGACCCAGGGCCCGCGCGGTGACCGCGGCGTTCGCATAGGCGATGCTGGCCTCGTCGAACCTTCCCTGCCGCTCGAGCTCCCCCGCCACCCGCTGGTAATACGGAAACGCCTCGCGGGCGGTCTCGGACCGCAGCGCCGCCTCCTGGCCCGCCGGGTAGGTCAGGGGGAAGCGGCGATCCTCGGTCGTGGCGCAGCCCGCCAGGAGCACGAGGCAGATCATGGCTGGGCTGACTCCCGGAGCTGCCGCGGCACGACGCCACGATCGCCAGGTTGAGTTGGCCTCCCCTCGCTTCCTCGGCTCCCACGCGTCGTTCACTGCGCCTCCCCGATGAGCTGGTACGCCGCCCAGTAGTAGGGATGCGGGCGCCGCTCTAGCATGGCGAGCTGGGCCTGGCGGAGGGACTCCGCCTTGTCCTCGCCGGCCTTCAGATGGTCGTAGAAGTCGCGCATCAGCTCGTAGGCCGCCCGGTCGTTCACCTGCCAGAGCGTCGTGATGACGCTCGGGGTGCCGGCGTAGATGAAGGCCCGGGTCAACCCCGTCAGCTCATCCCCCCGGGTGAGTTTCCCCAAAGCGGTTTCGCACGCGGACAGGACCACCAGGGAGGCGTGGAGGTTCAACCCGAAGATCTCCTGGACCTCCAGGCGGCTCTCCTCGCCGGGCGTCCCGGCGAGCAGGAGGGACGACCCCAGGGGGTCCGTCTCGTCGAATTCCGCATGCGTGGCGAAGTGGAGCACGCTGTGGCGGCGGATCTCGTCGCGGCTCGCGGCCTTGGTGGCGGCCTTCCCGGTCACCAGGGCCGTCTCCGGGAAGAGGGCGGCGATCCCCTGCGCCTCGCGCCCGGCGTAGCGGAGGGAGAGCGTGGGGTCCTGGAAGTCCGGATTCCCCAGGGCGAAGAACGTGGGGGCCCCAGCCTGCCCCTTCGCCCGGGTGAACTGCATGAGGCTGGCGCTGCTGTAGTAGTGGAGTGCGACTTCCTGCAGGAGGTAGCGGCGTGGGGTCGGCATCAAGGCCTGGAACGGGAGGTAGTGCAGGGCATCGTGGGGGACGAGGAGCAGTTCCTTGGGAGCGCGGCCCTTGAGGCCGGGCCGGACGAGCTCGTCGAACAACGCCCGGGCCATGCGTTGCATCTCGGGCTGGCGTTCGCGCGAGGCGATCAGCTCGCGGAAGGCCTGCACGCGCTCCGTCACCCTCCGGCGGCCGAGGGGAAGGGTGACCACGGCGACCCCGCTGCGCTCGACCGTCCACAGGATCGTCCTCTCCTGCCCGGTCACGAAGTACTCCAGCAGAACCGTGCCCTTCGGCAGGAGGGCCTGCACCTCCCGGAGGGTCAGGGGTTCCACCGTCATGAGGGATGCTTGTTCGCGGTCGAGCCGCCGGACCCGCTGGAGGAAGGCCTGGTAGGCCTCCCGCGCCAGCTCCAATTCGCGGCGCAGGGCCGGGGAATCCTCCGGCATCGCCTTGAGCGCGTTGATCCGCTCCCGGAGGGTCCGCTCCTCGGCGATCAGCGATTCGCTTCGGCCCCGGCTCAGGGCGACGCGGTTCCCCAGGAGATCCAGGAAGGCGCGGGCCCGGGCCCGCTCGCTGATGTCGAATGCCTCGGGACCCTTCCCGCGCGCCAGCAGGCAGAGGATCAGGTTCTCATAGGTTCCTACCTTGTCCTCGAAGAAGGACTCGCGAAGCTCTTCGGACTGCAAAAGACTCCGTAGGTCCTCGATGCCCGCCACCGCCTGCCGAAGGGCGGTTTCCGCCTCGGGGAGCTTGCCCGTGGCCCGGTAGACGCCCCCCAGCCACCCCTGGGTTGCGGCGACGAAACCGGGCTGCGGGTTGAGCCGGATGGCTTCCTCCAGATGGCTCACGGCGGCTTGCCAGTCCCGCTGGCGAGCGGCGACCCCCCCGAGACCCTGGTGTGCTTGGCCGATCAGGTGGCGCACCTGGATCCGCGTTGCCACCTCCAGGGCTTTCTGAAACGCGAGACGCGCCGGCTCCCACTGGCGGAGGACAAGGTGGTTCCATCCCATCCCTATCAACGCCACTGCATACGCTCGTTCGAGGCTTGCCAGCCAACGTTGACCCTGGATGCCGAAGCGGGCCCAGTCTACGGTCTTCACCTGGATTGCGGATGCCTGCGTCTCCACCGATTTCCTGGAATGCTCCAGGGCCTTCTCCGGATTCCCGAGGCGCCGGTAGACCGCGCCGAGCCCGTGATGGCATCTTGCCTCCACCAGGAAATCGCCCGCGCGTCGGGCGACCTGGGCCCCTCGCTCGAACACCGGGAGGGCCTTTTCGAAAGCTCCAAGGCTCACGTGGGTCCAACCGAGAAGGGAGAGGGCTATGGAGAGGTGTTGAGTGCTGCCGGATCGCTCGGCCATCTCCACGGCCTTCTGGCTGGCGTCCAGCGCGTCCTGGAGGCGGCCCAGGGCCCGGGCCGAGACCACGGCGTTATTGTAGGCCAGAGCCGCCTCCTTGAACTGTCCTCGTCGTTCAAGGTCGGCCCCCATCCGGAGATAGGCGGGCAAGGCCTCGCGGGCAGTCTCGACCTGGTACGCGGCCTGCTGCCCAGCAGCATAGTCCAGGGGGAATCGTTGTTCATCGGTGGTCGCGCAGCCCGCCAGGGCCAGGAGGAGCACGAGGGCGCCCGACAACCTGCTCATCTGATTTCCTCTTCAAGCACGACAGATCGACAGCCAGGGGGGCTGGTGAGACTTCTATCGCTCCGCTCTGTGGGTGTCAAGGAGGAAACAGACGGAGACAGGGATACCGATAGCGATAGCGATAGGGATAGCGATAGGGATAGCGACAGGGACACAGATAAAGACAGGGACGGAGACGGCGACGGAGATAGAGACAGGGACGGAGATAGAGACAGGGACAGCGCTATCGGATATCGCTGTCGCTGTTGGGCTAGTCTCCGGCGATCTTCCGGTAGTAGGCCTCGTACTGGGGGATGATCAGGCTGGTGTCGAACTGCTCCACGGCGCGGCGGCGGGCCGCCTCCCGGAATTCCGCCAGGCGCGGGCCATCGGTCAGCAGGGCGAGGGTGGCGCGGGCCATGCCGTCCACGTCCCCTGGCGCGAGGAGGAATCCGGTTTTCCCGTCTTCCACGACCTCGGGCACCCCCCCCGCCGTGGTGGCGATCACCGGCACGCCGCAGCTCATGGCCTCCAGCGCGGCCAGCCCGAAGGCCTCTTCGTCGCTGGGCAGCAGGAACAGGTCGGCGGCGGCCAGGAGGCTCTCCACGTCGTCTTGCTTCCCCAGGAAGACGACGTCGCGCTCGACCCCCAGCGTCTCGGCCAGCTCCATGGCCGCCGACCGGTCCTGGCCGTCCCCGATGAGAAAGAGCTTGGCGGGAACTGCGGCGCGGACCGTGGCGAAGATGCGGACCACGTCGGGCACCCGCTTCACGACGCGGAAGTTGGAGAGGTGGGCGAGGATGTGTTCCCCGCGCGGCGCCAGATGCTCTCGCAGATGGGGGTGGCCCTCCGGCGTGAACCGCTTGGTGTCCACGAAGTTGGGGATGACCTTGAGGGGCTTGGCAATGTCGAAGACCTGGTAGGTCTTGGCCCGGAGATAGCGGGACACGCACGTGATCCCGTCGGACTGCTCCAGCGCGAAACGGGTCATGGGGAATAGGGAACGGTCATTCCCCACCAGGGTGATATCGGTGCCGTGCAAGGTCGTAATGATCTTGGGGCGCCCTTCCCCCAAGATGGCCCGGGCCAGGTAGGCGGAGACCGCGTGGGGCATGGCGTAGTGGACGTGAAAGATGTCCAGGTTCGCCTGCGCGGCCACTTCGGACATCTTGGCGGCCAGCGCGATGGCGTATGGTGGGTGCTCCAGGAGGGGGTAGTCCACCATGGCCACCTCGTGGAAGAAGAGCCGTTCGTGGTAGTGCGTCAGCCGGAAGGGGAGCGAGTAGCTGATGAAATGAATGTCGTGCCCGCGCTGGGCCAGGGCCTTGCCCAGCTCGGTGGCCACGACCCCGCTGCCGCCGTAGGTCGGATAACATGTGATGCCGATCCGCATGGGAAAACTCCGATAGCGAGATCCGATAGCGATCGCCGATAGTCAAGATCCGACAGGGAGAAGGAATCAGCCCTTGGCGATCAAACCGGACAACATGCCGGCGACGCGATCACTCAAGCGATAGATGTCGGAGAACTCAGGCGATTGCAGCAACCCCTCTTGGTTAAGGACATGAGCAACGCTCACGACCTCGTACACAGAGCCTTTGGAGATGCTGTAGAAGTGCTTGGCCTCCCTGATACTTTCTCGACCGGTGCCTTCAGCCAGATTGGCGCTGACGGAAAGGGCTGCGCGCCTGATCTGGTCCGCCAGGAAAACCTGATCTCGCAGTCGGAGCCGCCTGGTGGCTCCCGCGACCTTCCGATACAGTTCCAGGGTAACCTTCCAGGCGTCCAGCTTTTCGAACTTGAACATTGAATGCCTCCCAGTCGCTGTGGCGTCTGGCTCTTGCTATCGCCCCCCGCTCTCGGTCCTTCCCTCTCGCTATCGGCCCTCGCTATCGGTTCTCAGTGTTACGAGTTGATGCTCCCAGCCGGGTCCGTCGATGGCCGTCCGGATCGTGTCGAGGAGCCGCGGGCCGTAGCGGGCCAGAAACGGCAGGACGGGAAACACGCGCTCCTGCGGCTTGCCGCCGGGCATCAGGGCCTCGCGGACGCGCTGGGCCTGCTGCCGGGTCTCCGCCTCGCGCCGCTTCAGGGCCTGCACCGCCTTTCGTTCGAGCTGATCCAGGTGTCCCTGGATGTGGCCGGACGTCTGCCCGACCGTTGCCCTGAGGGTCGGGTCCACGGCCGCGATGGCCTCGGCCACGCCGCGGAAGATCTCGCCCACGTTGTCGCGGGCTTTGCCCAGGGTGGCCTCGAAGTCGGGGGGGAGGTGGGCTCGCAGCACCCGGCTGGCCAACTGCTCCGGCTCCCGGGTGAGATCCGGAAGGGTCAGATGAAACCGCTCCAGCAACTGGGCGACCCGGGGTTCCACCAGGGTAAGCGTTGCCCGGGGCACGATGAGCGGCATGGGCACGTCGAAAGCCTGGTACACCGGACGCAGTTGGGCGAAGTACGCCAGCTCACCCGGCCCGGCGACGTAAGCGACGGTGGGAAAGATGGCGTCCTGCACGATGGGACGCAGGACGACGTTGGGGCTGAACCGCTCCGGCTCCTCCTGCGCCAGCCGCCGGAGGTCGGCCGCCGGGATGGTCTGGCGACTGTCGCGCAGCCGGAAACTCTCCCCCTCCCTGACCAGACTGCGGCGTCCCTCCTGGAGGAGGAAGCAGTTGACGCCATCGGGGCGCGCCTCGATCTGCACCGGATAGCCTGGGGCGCGGAGCGACTCGCTGGCCGCCAGGACACACTGCGAGGACCGGGGCGCCTCGTCCACCTCCTGGCGCAGGATCCGCGCCCCCAGCCGCTTCAGGGCGGGGTCGGCGCCGTCGGCCAGCACCAGCCCGCTTCCGCCCAGAAGGTGGACCATCCAATGGGCGAAAGCTTCGGCTAACGTCCGCTCGGGCGCGAAGGCCCGGCCCAGGGCCTCTCGCAGGCTGGGGACAAACTCCGTCGGAGGCAGCAATTCCCAGAGCTTCTCCAGCGTCTCTTGGATCGCGGGACCGAGCCGGAGGTTCGCCGGAATGAAACCGCCGGGGGACCCCCAGGAGGCGTGGCGCAATGCGACCAGGCTCCCGGCACGATCCAGGAGATGGACGTGATCGGCCTCGGCCAGATCGTGATCCTCCGAGGCCATCCAGAAGACGGGGATCACCGGCCGTCCGAGTTCCTGCCGCAGGCGCCCAGCCAGCTCGACCGTCGTGAGGGCCTTGTAGAGGGTGAACAGGGGTCCGCCGAAGAGTCCGGTCTGCTGCCCGGTCACCACTGCCAGCGCCCGGCGCTCGGCCAGCTCCTCGATCCGCTCGCGGACGATCGGCGGGGCGTTCCAGGCGTCATTCCGGACCAGCAACGCGTCGCGCAGCTCGCTCCGCCGATAGGTGCAGGCGTCACGCTGTTTGGCCTGCTCCCGATAGGCGTCCGGTGCGTGGGGGTCGCCGGCGAAAAAAGTGCTGAGCCGAGAGAAGGCGTGGACGTAGTCGCGGACCAGCGACGATATGCCGGGGAGTTGCCGGATATCCAGCCGCAATGGATGGCTCCTTCCTGGGAGATGCACGAGGAGAAGGATTACAAGCTGAGCGTGTCGCTGCGCCAGGGTAGCAGAGCAGCGCCCGAAGGACAAGACATCGAAGGGGTTCACAAATGCTAACCGCCAAGGCGCCAAGAACGCCAAGGCCGGAAGAGCCTCTTTGACCAAAGCAACCGAGATCGCGAAGCTCCCATGAGCCTGGCTTCGCATTCTACGATGGAGGCAGGGAATACCCTATCCTTGGCAACCCGGGTACCCAGTCCGCCAGAGGCGGGCGCTGGGTGATCATGGCGGGTGATATTTTTTCTCGGATCAGGGTTCGCGTAGGCGCGAGAAAGTTCCTTGCGAATCCAAGGGACCTGGGGTAGCATCCACCGCCATATGCGGGTCGTATGCGCGTGGTGCGGCACAACGGTGGTGGAGGGAGACCCGGGAGACACCTGGGTGTCGCACGGGATCTGCGCCCCGTGCTCGCAGCGATTCTTCCCTACCGGGGTGCGCCATGCGGTCGTCCCTTCCGAGCGATCCTTCCTTTTCTCCGAGATCGAGAGGGCCTTCAAGGTGGTCCCGGCCATTCGGGTCATCCTCGATCGCCGGCGGGGCGAGCGGCGTCGCCGACCCGCCCGGACCCGCAACGATCGGCGTTCCCCCCGGGGGGATCGGCGCCAAATCCCCAGTCCGATCGTCGGCGCCCTGCCGGCCGTGGCGGGCCTCGGGTGTCTTGGCGGAGGGACCATCGTACCCGTACATTCTGGGGGTTCCTCGTGGCTGCAGGGGCGCAGCACCCCTCCCGCGCAGCCGCCAGCTCCGCCGCATCTTCCTGGGAGGGGACTGCGCCTTCCGGGGAATTGATCGGGGGACCGCACAAGGGCTGGCGGCGGGGACCCCGTCCTGCTATACTGCTCGACGACGACCGCGTTTCGACAGTTCGACGGCTCCGCCGTCCTCTTTTTTCTCGAAGCTTCTCAAAGGAGGGACCCATGCGCGACTCGCTTCAAAGCCACATGAAGGTCGGTATCGTGCACTTTATGGCGTTTCCCCAGTGCGGCACGGGTGAGGGTCCGATCCACGACAGCCTGACCAAGATCGTCGAGGATGACTTCTTCTCCGCCGTCGAGATCACCTGGATCAAGGATCCAGCCGAGCGCCGGCGGGTCAAGAGCCTGCTGGCTGCCAGCCACCTGACCGTCGGGTATGGCGCCCAGCCGTGCCTGCTCAGCCAGAAGTTGAACCTGAACAGCTTCGATCCGGCCGAGCGGAAGAAGGCGGTGGACCAGGTGAAGGCGTGCACGGACGAGGCAGCCGAGGTGGGGGCCGGCGCCATCGCCGTGCTGAGCGGGAAGGATCCCGGCGAGCGGCGCGACGAGGCCATGAAGCTCCTCATCGATTCGCTGCGCGAGCTGGCGGGCTATGCCAAGGAGCGCGGCCTGCGCCTCATTCTCGAGAGCTTCGATTCCAAGTACGACAAGAAGTGCCTCATCGGGCCGGCCAAGGACGCCCTGGCGGTGTGCCGAGGGCTGCGGAAGGATTTCCCCGACTTCGGCATCATGGTGGACCTCAGCCACCTGCCCATCCAGGACGAGAGCCCCAAGAAGTCGCTGGGCACCCTGAAGAAGGCCAACATCGCCCACATCCATATCGGCAATGCCGTGAAGCAGCAGGGCCACTCCCTCTACGGGGACCTGCACCCCAGGTTCGGCACCCCCGGCGGCGAGAACGACGTGCCCCAGCTCGTCGAATTTCTGCGGGCGCTGTTCGAGATCGGATACCTCAGCAAGGGGAAGGGCCCCCGCCCGGTGGTGGCCTTCGAGGTCAAGCCGTACGGCGATGAGACCTCCGGCGCGGTCATCGCCAACGCCAAGCGGACCCTGATGGAGGCGTGGGCCAGAGTCTAGCGCCGAGCGCCTGGCGCCGAGAGGGAGACTGAGAGCCTAACGCCGTTGATTCGTCGAGGCCTGAGGAGAATCGCCGCAGTTCTCTCCCCGGGCCTTTTTCTTTCTCCTCGGACCGCGCCAAATAGAGTTGCCTCGCGCTGCCGGTATCTGATATCCTGCTGACACCCATTCCAGCCCTTGATGGATCGGATCCCTGCGATCACATAGTAGTAGAGTAGAGGAGGTGCTCCGATGAGACGCACATGGTGGGCTCTTGTTTTGGCACTCATGGTCGGGGCGATGGCTTTTGTACCCGGCGCCCGGGCGGCGACGCAGCCCGTCAGCGGGGGGACGCTGGTCTATGGGGCCGGGGCAGACCCGGACAGCCTGGATGCGGCCAACACGGACAGCAACCCGGGCGAGGTCGTGGGTCACATGATGAACAACTACCTGGTGAAGTTCGACGCCAAGGTGAAGATCCATCCCGACCTGGCGACGAGCTGGACCCAATCCAAGGACGGATTGACGTGGACCTTCAAGCTGCGCAAGGGGGTCAAGTTCCACGACGGCACCCCGTTCAACGCGGAGGCGGTCAAGTACAACTTCGACCGGTTCCTGGGACCGGAGAAGCCCCTCAAATCCGGCCTCCACGACCCCATCATCAAGTCGGTTGAGGTCGTGGACGAATACACGGTGCGGTTCAACCTCAAGGCGCCCTTTGCCTTCTTCCTGAACAACCTGGCCCACAGCGCCACGGGCATCGTCAGCCCGACCGCCCACAAGAAGTGGGGCAAGGACCTGACGCTGCACCCGGTGGGAACGGGCCCGTTCAAGTTCGTGGAGTGGATCCGGGGCGACCGCGTGGTCGTGGAGCGCAACGACAATTACTATGAAGGGAAGCCCCGCCTGGAGAAGATCATCATCCGGACGGTGCGCGAGGACTCGGCGCGGGTCCTGGGCCTGGAGGCGGGCGACTATGACCTTATCGTCCGCATCCCGCCGGAGGATGTGCCGCGCCTGATGCGTGAGGGGAAGGTCCGGATCGACGCCGAGCAGAGCAACCGCGCCCTCCGCATCGCGTTCAACGTGACCAAGAAGCCCTTCGACGACGTGCGCGTCCGGCAGGCTCTGAACTACGCGGTGGACAAGGAGTCCATCGTGAAGAACATCTACCAGGGCCTCGCCGCGGTGATCCCGAACGTGGTGGGACCTCTGAACATCGGCTACGCGGCGGTCAAGGGATACGGGTACGACCCGGCGAAGGCCAAGAAGCTTTTGGCAGAGGCGGGGTTTCCCAACGGCTTCAAGACGACGCTCTGGACGCCCAAGGGCCGGTACGTGAAGGACTTCGAGCTGGCGCAGGCCGTGCAACAACAGCTTGCGGCCGTCGGCGTGGAGGCCAGCCTGGAGACATTTGAGTGGGGAGCATACCTGGCGCAGCTCCGAAAGCCGAAGGACGAAGCGAAACAGGAGATGTACCTGATCGGGTGGGCTCCCTCCACGGGCGAGGCGCGCTGGGGGATCTATCCCATCATGTCCTGCGATCAGTGGCGGCCCAAGGGATCGAACGACTCCTTTTACTGCAACAAGAAGCTGGACGAGCTGATTGACAAGGCGGTGGCGTCCACGACCATGAAGGCCCGGGATGACTACCTGCGGCAGGCGCAGGAGCTCCTGGTGCAGGATGCGGCGGGCATCTACCTCTTGGCCACAAAGGAAGCGGTGGGCATGTCCCTCAAGCTCCACGGCATCATCAACTCCCCGCTGGAGCTGGTGTACGCCGACAAGGATACCTGGAAAGAAAGGTAAACCGGTTCAAGGTTCGACGTTCAAGGCTGAGGGAACCGCAGACGCGACCCGAGGTTGTCCGAGGGTCGCGTCTGCCTTCTTTCGTTCAAACCCGACCGTAACGTTGAACCTCGAACGGCAGCACCTCGCTCGATGTTCTCCTACGTTCTCCGCCGGATCTTCATGCTGATCCCCGTTCTCTTCGGGGTGACCCTGGTGTCGTTTTCCCTCCTGCACCTGGTGCCCGGCGATCCGGCCGAGATCCTGGGGGGACAAGAGGCCACGGCCGCGGACATCGCACGCATCCGCGCCGAGTACGGACTGGACAAGCCGCTGGTGGTGCAGTACTTACGCTTCCTCGGAAACGGACTTCGCGGCGACCTGGGGATCTCCATCGCGTCGCGCCACCCGGTTCGGGAACTCCTGTTCCAGCGGCTGGCCTTCACCCTGCAGCTCTCTCTGTTCAGCATCCTCGTGGCTTCGGCCATTGGTCTGCTGGCGGGGATCGTTTCATCGACGCGGCAATACTCGATCTTCGACACCGCGAGCATGCTGGGCGCTTTGTTCGGGATCTCCATGCCCATCTTCTGGTTGGGCCTCCTGCTCATCTTGGTCTTCGCAGTGAAATTGCACTGGCTTCCGTCGGGAGGCACCGGGTCGCTGCGGTATCTCATCCTGCCGGCGATTGCCCTGGGGAGCGCCTCGGCGGCCGTCATCGCCCGGATGGCGCGGGCCTCCATGCTGGAGGTGGCGCGGCAGGACTACATCCGGACGGCGCGGGCGACAGGATACGCCGAGAGGGTGGTGATCTTCCGTCTCGCCCTGAAGAACGCCATGATCCCGGTCCTCACGGTGTTCGGACTCGAGTTCGGATACATGCTGGGCGGCGCCGTCCTGACCGAGACCGTGTTCTCCCTCCCGGGCATCGGGCGCCTCTTGGTGGAAGGAATTTTCATGCGTGACTACCCGGTGGTGCAGGGCGCCATGATGGTGGTCGCCACCACCTTCGTCCTGGTCAACCTGTTGACGGATGTGGCGTACGCCTTCTTCGATCCGCGCATTCGGTACGAGTGAGACAGTGACAAAGTGATAAAGGGACGGAGTGACAAAGGAAGTGAAAGTCAGCTCCGGTTCGGGGACGCGACGTTTCAACTCTGTCACTCTGTCACTCTATCCCTCTGTCCCTGAAGCAAAGTGATGGCCGTTCAGGTAACCGAGACACTGCGAGAGCGGCAGGAGCGGGTGGCGGCCGGCGGCGAGCTGGCCGACCTGTGGCGGCGCCTGCGGCGGAACCGCGCGGCGGTCGGCGGGGCCGGCATCGTGCTGGTCTTCGTGCTCCTGGCGGTCCTGGCGCCGGTCCTGGTGCCCTATAATCCCATCCAGGGAAATCTCAACGACCGCCTGCAATCATCCAGCGGAACACACTGGCTCGGGACGGACGAATTGGGCCGCGATCTCTTGAGCCGGATTCTGTACGGGGCGCGGGTGTCGCTGCAGATCCAGATCGTCGCAGTCGTCCTGGCCCTGATCGTCGGCGTTCTGCTGGGGTCGCTCTCCGGATACCTCGGGGGGTACGTGGATAGCATCATCATGCGATGCATGGACATCCTGCTGGCCTTCCCGGGGATTTTCCTGGCGCTGGGGATCATCGCGGCGCTCGGGCCGGGCCTCGTCAACCTGATGTTCGCGGCCGGGATCAGCTCCATCCCGCAGTTCGCCCGGATCGTGCGGGCCTCCATCCTGTCCCTGAAGGAGCGGGAATTCGTGGAGGCGGCCCTGGCGCTCGGAAGCGGCAGCAACCGGGTGATGTTCCGCCATCTCCTGCCCAATTGCCTCGCCCCCATTATCGTGCAATCCACCCTGCGAATGGCCACGGTATTGCTCACGGCATCCGGCCTGAGCTTCCTGGGTCTCGGCGTCCAGCCGCCGACGCCGGAATGGGGCGCCATGCTGAGCAACGCCCGAAGCTACCTCATCGTGGCGCCGCACGTGGCCACCATCCCCGGCTTGGCGATCATGGTCGTGGTGGTCGGGTTCAACCTCTTCGGCGACGGCTTGCGCGACACCCTGGATCCGCGCCTGCGGCAGTAAGCCCTGAGAGCCTAGAGCCGAGAGCCGAGAGTCGAGAGCCGACCATGGACCACTGACCATAGACCATCGTCGATCGTCGATGGTCGCGCCGAAGGCGCGTCGGCAAGCCCAGCGAGCTACGACAGAGCCGAGAGCCGCGAGCCGAGAGGAAGCGAGCGCCGAGAAGGAGTAAGTGTTGGGGGCCTAGTGTCCTGGGTCAGAGACCCGCCGCATAAATCGACACCCCCACGGGCACCCCGAAGACGCCGGGCCCGCGGGGCGGACGGTTCCGGTCGCCGTGGGGAACCATCCCTCGGACGGACTGCCGACAAACTCTCCGCGGCGCGGCGGCCCCGAAGGGGAGCGACGCCGGAGCAAGGCCGCCCGGTTCTCGACGAGGCCCGGCGTCCAGAGGGGTACCTGCGGGGGTGGGCGGAAAAATGAAGGCCCGGAGGGGCATGAGAATCCTCCGGGCCTTCGTGTCTGAGGGGCCGCGAGATCAGGACTTGCCCAGCTTGACTTCCGCCAGCTCGTTCCAGAGGTGGACGGCCGAGAGCATGCCGTGGTGGAGGTTGTCCAGGTCCAGCTTCTCGTTGGGGGCGTGGGCGTTCTCGTCCGGGAGCCCGATGCCCATGAGCAGGCTGGGGGCCTTGAGCAGGCGGGTGAACGTCGCCACCACCGCGATGGTTCCCCCGGTGCGGGTGAACACCGGCTTCTTGCCGAAGCCCTTCTCGATGGCCTGCGCCACGGCCTGCATGGCCGGATGATCCGTGGGGGCCAGCCAGGGAATGGCGCGACCGGAAACCTCCGTCATCTTCAGCCGGACCGTCTTGGGGCAGAGCCGCTTCACGTGCCGGGCGAAGAGGCGGGCGATCTTGGCGGGATCCTGGTTGGGGACCAGCCGCATGCTGACCTTGGCCATGGCCCGGCCCGGCAGCACCGTTTTGGCGCCCTCGCCGATGAACCCGCTGTACAAGCCGTTGATCTCGAGGGTGGGGCGGGCCCACAACCGCTCCAGCGTGGTGAAGCCCTTCTCGCCGAAGAGGGCCGGGGCGCCGATCTCTTTCTGGAACTTCTTCTCGCTGAACGGCAGTCGGGCCAGGGCGCGGCGCTCCTCTGCCGGGAGCTTCCGGACGTCATCGTAGAATCCCGGGATGGTGATGCGGCCGCTTCCGTCCTTGAGCCGGGACAGGATCTGGGCCAGGGCGAAGGCCGGGTTGATCACCGCGCCGCCGAAGCTTCCGGAGTGGAGGTCGCTCTTGGTGCCCTCCACGTCGAGCTGGAAGTAGACCATGCCGCGGAGACCATGGGTGATGCCCGGGGCCCCCTTGGCGATCATGGCGGTGTCCGAGATGACCACCACGTCGGCCTTGAGGAGATCCTGGTGCTTGGCGATGAAAAGGTCGAGGTTGGGGCTGCCGATCTCCTCCTCGCCCTCGATGAGAAGTTTCACGTTCACGGGCAAGGTACCCCGCGTCTTGAGGTGCGCCTCCAGGGCCTTCAGGTGCATGAAGACTTGGCCCTTGTCGTCCACGGCGCCCCGCGCGTAGAGTTCCCCGCTCCGAACCGTCGGATCGAAGGGGCCGGTGATCCACAAATCCAGCGGCTCGGGAGGCTGGACGTCGTAGTGGCCGTAGATGAGCGCCGTCGGTGCGCCTGGGGCGTGCAGCCAGTCGGCATACACCACCGGGTGCCCGGCGGTGGGCATGACCTCCACGTGTTCCAGGCCGATGGCCCGCATGCTATCGGTCAGCCACTCGGCCGCCCGCTGCATGTCGGCCTTGTGCTCGGACTTGGTGCTGATGCTGGGGATGCGGCAGAACGCCTTCAGCTCCTCGACGAAGGCATCGCGACGCTCTTGAATGTAGGTGATGGCAGGGTGCATGTGAGCCTCCCGGACATGAGGGCGCAGGGTGAAGGGCACACGGGTTGACGACGTGAGAATCTAGTGTCCCGAGTCAGGAATTCCCTGACTAATCCAGAGCTCCCGGGGCCGGCCCGAGAGGCCGGGCCCGCGGGGCGGCTCCGGGAGCCTGGGGATTCCTGTGCGAACTTCGGACTCGGGACACCAGCTTTCGATAAATTCGAATTTCGAAATTCGACATCCGAAATTCGAACGATTTGGCTCGGCCTGCCGTGTTGTGAAATCCGCAATCCGAAATTCGCTAGGTGCAGGTCGGCCTTCCGTGCTGTGAAATTCGCAATTCGAAATCCGAAATTCGAAATCTGAATCATCCGTCCTACCGCGCCGCGATAATGCCGCCCGCCCGGGTTACCTCCAGGCCGCGCCGCTCCAGCTCGTCCAGGTAGACGTTGATGCCGATGGAGTCGCTGGCCATGTGGCCGGTGACGATGAGGTTCCCCGCCAGCTTCTGCTCCCGCGCCTCCCGGAGGTCGGCCTCGAGGAAGTGCATCATGAGGACGGTGCCGACGCCGGCGTCGAAGTAGGCCTTCAGGACGTCCACGCCGCCGTTGGTGTATCCGGCCATGGCCACGGCCACGCGCCCGGCGAGGCGTTCCGGGGCGCCGAGCCGCACCTTGGGCTCCGTGGCCGCCAGCCTTTGCTCGGGGAATTCCTGGAGCGCCGCGATCACCTCGGCCACCGTGGCCCGGCTCTCGGGCGCGTTGAAGGGGGCCATCTTCTCGCTGATGAGCCGCCGGGTGATGACGTCGCAGGGAAGGTGCACGTTGAGGAAGGAGAGGTTCAGCAGTTGCGCGGCCTGCAGGACGCGGGCGTAGTTCCGGGGGTGGTTGTTCAACTCGACCGACTGCATGCGGCGCTGGATGGCGGCCTCCGCCCGGGCGGCCGGGACCCCGCACTCCATCATCTGCTCGATCTGGAGGGCGATCAGCTTCCACCCGCTGAGCGACGCCGGCCCCTCGGGGTGATGGGTCAGGACCGTGTCGCATCGGAGGACCCGCGCCATCAGCAGGTCGGCCACGTCGCAGTCGATCGTGGCGAACACCCGGCTGACGGTGTCGCCCCGCACGTGCACCCCGGAGTCGGCGGGCACGTCGTGGAGCCCCGACAGATCCAGGGCGATCTGCATCACTTCTTCGGTGGTCAGGGACTTGCCGCTGGGGGTCGTCATGGCCGCTCCTTCTCGGGCGGGATTATCACGTTCCACGTGCGACGTTCAAGGTTCGGGAACGGTCAACGGGAGCACCTCGAACCGTAGCACGTTCAGTGGCACGTTCCACGTGCGACGTTCCCGCTCATGCGGGGTTATCCGGTTCGACGTGCGACGTTCAAGGTTCGGGAACGGTCAACGGCAGCACCTCGAACCGCAGCACCTTCAGTGGCACGTTCCACGTGCGACGTTCCCGCTCATGCGGGGTTATCCGGTTCGACGTGCGACGTTCAAGGTTCGGGAACGGTCAACGGCAGCACCTCGAACCGCAGCACCTTTTTACTCGTGTAGCACGGCCCGCCGCGCCGGTCAAGTGCCATTGCACGCCCGCATTCTCTGCACTTCAGCGACTCCGATTGCGTAGGAGATGGCAGAGCGGAGTATAATACGGTGAGAGGACGTTAGCGAGTTAGTGCACCCGGAGGAGTCCGGGCTGCACGCTGACGGCTGATTGCTGACCTCTGACTGCTGATCCCCACCGGAGGTTCCCCATGTACGCCGTGTGCGTGACGGTGCACGTCAAGCCGAAGAATGCCCAGGACTTCATCGAGGCCACGCTGGAGAACGCGCGACAGACTCGGTTGACCGAGCCCGGCAACGTCCGGTTCGACGTCCTACGGGCCGAGTCGGATCCGGCGCAGTTTTTCCTGTACGAGGTCTATCGAGAGAAGGAAGACTTTGCCCGCCATCAGCAGACCGCGCACTATCTCAAGTGGAAAGAGACCGTCGCCCCCTGGATGGCCGTCCCCCGCCAGGGCGTCCGCCACGCGAGCCTCTTCCCCCCAGATCCCGAGTGGTAGGTGTCTCTTAGAAAAGCGTTCGGTACTTCGGTTCGCTGCCTCCTGCCCACTGCCTTCTGCCTTCTCGAAGTTCGCCCTGCTGCCTCCTGCCAACTGCCTACTGCCAGCTAGAACTTCAGCCTGCTGCCTTCTGCCTACTGCCTCCTGCCCACTGCTCACTGCCCTCTGCCCCCTGGCGGAGCCATGCCCCCCTTTGCCGGACGGCATTCGGCTCTTGTTGCGCACCCGTCCCGGAACGCCAGCCGAGTTTTACCTCGTAAACATCGCTCGGCCCTCACCCGGCGACGAGCAATAAAAGCCGAATCCAGGGATTCACCTTGACTTCGCCTACAGGCGGGGGCTAGTGTGCCTATAGCTTTCGCGCTCCTCTACAGGGCAGTCCCAGGGGAGGCACCCATGCCGGCCGACTCGCATTGCCGCGGCGGCACTCACACGGCCCTTTGAAGGCGCCCGCTAGCCTCCAAGGGGCTGTTGTGTTTACTGTGCGGTGCATAAGATAGGCGACAGTCCGCGCGCGACCGCACAGTCCGGGGGAGAGTCCGAGGAGGGGCGGCGGCCCGCCCCTCTCGGTAGGGCCCGTGGGGAGGGCCGAGCACTTGCGGCGCGCCTTGTGCAAGTGCGAGGGCCTTCCCCGCGAATATAATAGGGGACGTTGCAGTCTTCGTCGCCTTGTGAATATAATAGGGGACGTTGCAGTCTTCGTCGCCTTGTGCTACCCTGGCCATGTTATGCCGCGCCACGCGCGTCTCGATGCCCCCGGGACCCTC
>Ga0315268_10000841_pt1 | contig 36032 bp, 35 predicted proteins | sample C1_top_MG_FD_204535 | JGI IMG/M metagenome (GOLD analysis project Ga0315268, IMG submission 204535) | Sediment microbial communities from Yellowstone Lake, YNP, Wyoming, USA - C1_top | ecosystem: Environmental > Aquatic > Freshwater > Lake > Sediment | place: USA: Wyoming | collected 2017-08-01
CTATTATAGCAGACTTTCCATACTATTAAGTCTATCTCAAACCAAGGGCAGATATTCCACATGACTTTCATGGGCGTGTAATCTTTCCATACTATTAAGTCTATCTCAAACCAAGAAAAAAGGGGATGGACTGCCTGCATGATGATGCTTTCCATACTATTAAGTCTATCTCAAACCGTAGAACCATCTCCTGCTCCTGTTGAAGAATGGGAGTGCTTTCCATACTATTAAGTCTATCTCAAACCGGCTATGTACATAGGCGGTTGCCCTTCTGATATTCCCTTTCCATACTATTAAGTCTATCTCAAACCTTAGCATTGTGATATTGTATTCCCTGAATCCGTCTCTTTCCATACTATTAAGTCTATCTCAAACCCTTCATTGATGTTATTTTATTATCTCAAAGATGTACAGAACTTTCCATACTATTAAGTCTATCTCAAACCCGCACAGTTTTTTGCCCCTTTTTGGTAGTTTTTCTTCATTTTGGCTCCTTTCAGAAGGGGTTCAAAGTCAGGGTGCAATAATGCATTTTCTATATAAAGGCTGACTATAAAATCCTTTCTATGGGATTTTTCTCAATGCCCAGGACATCTAGGTTAAAATTCTTCTTTGTCGGAAGTTTGTAGATGAGTACGGAATCCACTTCTTTGTCGATTATGTCCAATATGCCGGACTTTATCCTTTCAAATTGAGAAATGGAAACGTCGCCCTCAAATACAGAGTTCTGCCTCCAGAAGAGAAATGCCTTCAGAAACTTATTTACCTTGGAGACCCTCTCCACATCCACATCATAAACGATGATGATATACATGCTACCACCACATCTTCAAGCTCGAATATCTCTTGTCACCCAAAATATGCTTTATGAGCTTGTAGCACTCAAGCCTTATGAGATATTTGTAAGACACCTTCTTCTTCAGCTCGGGGTGGCTTATTGTCGTGGCAAGCTTCTCCTGGTACTCTTTCAAAAACAATCTTTTCCCCTTCTCCTTGAGCATGACGCCTATATCCTTATCAAAATCCTCCTCCGTGAGCATCCTGTTGTTCACGAGCTTGAATATGACCCTTTCAACGATGATGGGTTTGAATATGTCGGCAATATCAAGGGCAAGGGAAAATCTTCTCTCGGAAGGCTCGTGCAAGAAGCTTATGGAAGGATGCAGGTAGGTGTTATAAATCTCAGACAGGGCGGTCGAATAAAGAAGCGAATTCCCAAAAGATATGAGTGCATTCAGTTCGTTGGTAGGCGGTCTGTAATCCCTCGTTCCCAGCTCAAATCCGGAGACAATCTCCCCAAAGCTCTTATAGTAAGCAGCCCAAATCCTTCCCTCGCAACTCCTCAAAGTATCAATGTTTCCTTCAATCTCTTCTTTCTTAATCTCCTCAATGAAGCTGTCTACTTCTTTCTCCTGTTTCCTGTAATACTTGAGCGTTGCCAGTATGTTATGCTTCGTTCCTCTTATGAATTCAGATGCAATGGCAATCCTTTTTTCAGGATTCAAATAATGCTCAACCTGCCTTACGACACAGAGACCTGAGTTGAGCTTCACCCTGGGATAAAGCGATCCTTCGTACCATCCATACATATTGAAAAAGTGTAAGGGTATCCCCATCTTCATAAGCATGGAAGAAGCTCCAGAAGTCAACGTCACCTTCCCATAGGCATAAATCTCTGAGACATTGTCCACAGGTAATGCTTTTTTCCCCTCTTTATTGACAAAGAAAAGGGTGTTTTCCTTTCTCTTTAAAATCCCTTCAGATGCAACATACAAAGGCTCTTTCATTCTCTCACCTACACCATACATAACTCATAGTAAGAACATCTCCTACAGTAGGGCTTTTTTATAGCCTGAGGAGGATGACATTGTTCCACAATTTTTGGTATTTCTACCATGATTTTCTCTATTTCTACTTCAATTTCAGGCGTCAATGCCAATTCCTCCCTCCTTTTCTCTTTGGGATAGACTACATATCCCTTTATGTTCTTTCCAAATTTCTTGACATTCCACAGGTAATAATAAAGCTGGTATTTTGCAGGCTCTTTCAATTTAGAAGACTTCTTTATCTCATATATCTCAATCTCCCCGCTCTTCTCCACAAAATCGAATGAGATGTTGCCAAATTGAATGTTCTTCCTTTCCCTCGAATAACTTTCCTTGTGTATCTGCCTCCCTAAAAGAATGTTCTCGTCGCCATAGTTCATGTTGATCTGATTGGCAAAGAACCATAATTCACGTTTGCACGCTTTGAAATATTGGACCATGACGCCTGTGATGTTCATAAGATTAAGGCTTCCTTGTTTTTAGGAATCAAGCCGATTTCGGGGCTATAATCAGAATCAATAAATCGTAGACTGAATTTCTCAAGCAGGTCAGCATCCCTCCTTTCTATTTGTCGCGTGGTGTAGAGAGGCACTTCTATGATCCGTTTCAGAATCTCTACTCTGGCATCGTTTCTCTCCTTGCCTGTGAGAGTGTCCCACCGATCGAGTATTCCTCTCACTCTCCAATAGATTTCATCATCTCTCCCTGTGGGTACTGCGGGTAGCGTGATGAACGTGCTATCCCTTGTTTTCAGCATGTCCTCTCCAAAAAAGCTCCTCGAAATCTTTCTATTGAAATCATTGAGTGGGTGTTTCTCGAACTCCTTCATGTAAATTTCTCTCATGTGCTCGTAGTACTCGGTGTTCATCTCTAGAAATGAGAGTTCTGATTTTATGGTTGACGCATCAAGAATCTTGCGTGTTGCCTCAATCTGGTCTCTGCTATATGGCAGTTCACTCTCTGTGTTGAATATATAAACATTACAAATGCCTTTCTCACCTCGCCTATTCACTCGTCCACACCTTTGCACAAGTGCATCGAATGGGGCGATTTCTGTGTACAAGACATCGAAATCAATATCAAGAGAGACTTCCACAACTTGTGTAGAGACAAGTATGAATGGTTTCTTCTCGAACACTTCTCCTTTGAGTGTCTCGAGGAATCGCATTTTCTCCGTTTTATCGCCTTGGGTGAATCTCCCGTGTATAAGGAAGATGTCTGTTTTGAACGTGAGATGGGCACTATCTTTGAGCAATTGGTAGAGGGCTTTCGCCTTATCGACCGTATTGAGGACCACGAGCACCTTTTTTTTCTTTTCTGCATATTCTCGAACTATTTCTCCTATGTGGTCTGAATTAAATTCTCCTCTGCCTTTCTTCCTTACAAGGTATGCGTCTCTGTTCTGGATCACCACCCTTCGTTTCTCTTCATACCTATTTTTCACATATTCCCACGGTAAAATCTCTTCTATCCCAATTCTCCTTTTTAACTCTTCTTCGATCAATAGTGGAAGAGTTGCCGACATCACAAGTATCCTCGTATTGTGGTGTCGTTTGAGATATTCGAGGGCATCGAGGATGAGGCTTAACGTAAATGGCGAGTAGCTGTGGATTTCATCGACAATCAGGTAGGAATTGTTCAAAGAGATTTCGATTAGCGGGTAATGCCGATAGTTCATAAGAGCTAAAAGAATCCTATCGATAGTCGTTACCACGACCTTTCTCAGATTGTAGGAATGGTAGCTTCTTTCATCTAGCCGGTCTTCTTCATGCAGACTCATGAAAAGGAGGTGATGCGAAAACGAGACATTGTCTTTCCCGAAATACTTGTCCTCGAACCGAAGTCTCATCGACTCAACGGTTGTCACCGTAGGTAGTGTGTAGATGATCTTATTAATGTTATCCATTTGAGGCAGAAGTGCTGTCTCAGTCTTGCCATCCCCTGTAGGAAGTCTTAGGAATCCACAACCAATATGTCTGTCAGTCATCAATTTTTGATAATCTCTCAACTTCCAGCCTTTAGATTCAATATATCTTCCGATGTCTCTCTGCACCTCTGATGAATTGGCGAAGATGGATCTCTGCAATTCGATATTTCCGCTCGCGAGCCAATCTGATAATCTCAAAACTCCATTGAATAATGAATAGAGGTAGCGCCAATCCGACACATTCCTCGATTCCAAGAGATAATCGTGGGCTTCATCCATAATATCGTATGCATTCCTAAAATCTCCTTCTACCTTCTCGTACCTCGGCACATCGTAGCGAAATCTGCAGTAGAGTTCTTTATAATAATCTGAGTGGTGGGTACAGATGGAGAGGAAAAAAATTGAGGTGAGTATCTTTTTAGCGTCTCCCTTTAGAGCAACATTCTTATTCTTTATATAATCCTCGAGTAGGTGCTCAGCCAGTGGCAATGAGAAGAGCGCATGAGGGCAGTGGGATGGTACATTCCAATTTTTTCTCTTGTCCTCTTGAAAATGGGTGTCAAGCTTTCCAAGATCATGGAGGTATGCATGAATGATGAGAAACTCCTTGAACCTATCCTTCTCCACAGACATGGTGTAAAGACGATTCAAAACCACGGGGGAAATGGCTATCCTCTCAATAAGTTCTTCTGAATTCTTCCCCACTTCCTGTAGGTGGGAATAGAGATCCTTTTCTTCTTTCCCGGCAACAGATTTCAGTATCTCTACCAATTCATCAGAAAAGATAGACTGTATCTCCATCGAAATCGAACGCACCTCTCTCAATAAATTTCTTGAGCTGCAATTCTATGCCTGAGTAGTAGCACACATTTAGCGGGATAAATCGTCTATTCTTGCCGCGCCCAGTAAAATTTACGGGTATCTTTATTTCTCTTGGCGGTAGGAAGTCATTGTGAATCTTGGAAAAAGTGCCACAGTATTCATGGTAAATCTCGGAAGGCAAGATACACCTCACCCTGTCAGTAGACTTCTCCTTTGTCTCCAAGTCTTGAATAAGGTGGACGTAGTGGGGATTGCGTGGATAGAAGAGATTCTCCGAATCTCCCAATGTGAGAACGAACTGTGGGTCGAGCAATGCATCGTGGGCACTCTGGATAAGCAAATCATTTGTAGGAGCTGAAAGAAAAACCTTGAATGCAGAATTGTAGAGTAGATTCTTCGTGATGGGATAGATTGGTACTCCTTTGCTCTTATAAATCGCCGCTGTTTCGTTAAATGATTCTCCGTGCATTTCGATGATGAGGCCGTATTTGAAATAAGGAATATTCCTCAGGACCTCTTCTTCATTCCATCCCAAAGCAGCTCCTACCATTCCAATCACGGTCGTTTTCGGAGGGAATTGATATGTATCCATGAGGAGCGAATTGTAAGGGATTCGGAAGAAAGAGAAAATTCCTGAGAGATCGAGAGCCAAGCCAAGCATGATGCCACCTAGAGTATTTCCTCTTTCATCAATTTTTCATTCAAATCCTTGAGAGAGACTACTGCGATTTTGTCATTTCCAAGTTTCTCTATCTCTGCCACATTGTCGAATTTCTCTTTCAACATCCCTATGTACACTTTGTTGATGTGGTCGTTAAATGTCAGAAGGACCTCTTTGAGCAGAGCAGTGTCCATGACATACTTTCCTCCTCTATACTCCTGTTTAACTCTGAAGTTGTCTCCCACTACAGGCACTTTCTTATTGAGAAATATTACGACCATTGCCTCGGGGTAGGCTTTTGTAAAGAATCTGCTGAGGTGTCCTCCACCATAGTACATCATTATCGCAGAGAAGAGAGCCTTTATTCGACGCTCGGCTTCCTTTTTATCTACTGATGTGGGATTTTCCACCTCTCCAGCGATGAAACGACCTACTCTGTCTGCCTCAATGAAGAAGTTTCCTCTCATGATATTTGTGGCTATCTCTGTCTCATGGATATTGTGCTCTTCCGCACCAGATGGATCATAGCGCACACCGAAATCTCTATCTTCTTGGTACGGGAAAATAGAGATCATGCCATTCGTTCTCACTGGAGCTGTCCTCTTGAGCGTCGGCTTTCCAGCCAACATGTATCCGAAAAGGTCATCATCAATGAACTTCGCAGGATCCCCAGATGAAACGAGGACCTGACCCTCACCACGTTCTCCTTTCCTCTTCGTCACAGGAGAGATCATTTCATCCCCGACCATCTCCTTCAGAATTTGCTTCAACTGGAACTTGAGGGACTGTCCTGAGACTCGGACATATTCCTTCAAATCGATGGGATCCCGAACCTTCTTCAAAACGCTTATAACTCCTTCCGTTCCATTCGAATTGAGGTTCGCTCCTTCAATTTTGGTCAGGGTCACAATTTCAATTCCCTTATTTGCCATATTACCTACCTCCATAGAGTGCATTGAGCATTCCATTTAGCAAGATGGCTTTCGCCTCCCTCCATCCTTGCTCATATTCGTTCAATGTTCTCAAGTCGATACTCGTTTTTAACTTCGCCTGCAATTCTACAAGGGTACTGTAAAATTGCTCTACGCCTCTCGCCCTGAAAACATCCCACACAAAATTCTCAAGGTTTGTTCCCTTCATTTGCTTTCCCAAAGCATAGCCGAGCCCATTTACCTTTTCAAAGATTTCTTTATCCAAATCGAACACCTCCATGTAAGTTTGAATGAATGAGCGATAGTAAAGAGGGATAGAAAATTTTTCTTTTCTCTTCAATCGCTCCATAACGATATTATTCAACGTTATGAAATCGACTCTGCCATCAAGAAGCATTTTAGTGAACTCCTCGCGTTCCCGACAATTCTCACTGAGTTTACCTCTGTTGATAGTGAGGTTGTTGAAGAATCCTAAGAAAATCAAATCCTCAGGAAAAATTTTTAACTTCTCCTTTTTCTCCTCCTCTCTTTTTTTCCAATTTTCCACACTTCCTTCAATGAGTTTTATGCATAATTGGGAAATTCTATCGAGAGTTGTTCCCTCAATATATATTTGATGGAAAATTTGTCCAGAACCTGCAACAAGAATCAATCTGACATTGTTTACTATTCCCTCATAATCCTTCACGAGTTTCTTCCTATAGAGATGCTTCACAAACTCAAACATGATGACGAAAATTGTCTCGTAAGAATGAAACGTCTGAATGCTAAGTTTCTTCAACTTATTGAAATTACTGGGATCGCGAAGATCTTCTTTAAAGGGAATGCTCATCTTCTTGATGTATTCAGGTCTTACCGAATCGAAGAAGAACATGATGTCTCCTCTCTTGTAAAGATATGCCATTCCTGAAAAGAGAGTAAACCCACATTGCAAGCAAAACTGCTGGCGAGCTTCTTCAGGTGCGATGCTATCTATTTTTCTTTCAAATGGAAATACGTAAGCCCTATTTGAAAAAACAGCGCTCTCTTTTCCACAATATGAGCAATAACCATCTCGTGTTTTTGAAAACGATGCCTCTACTATTTTTCCAATATTAATTGATTTTCCAGAGATTTCGAAATACTTCCTTAAAGCCCTCAACATTTCCTTTTCAGATGTTTTATCCCCAACGTTTGACTCACCGACCAACTCTTTCACAGGATCTCTGAAATGACGATGAATAAAATCTTCGGTAATAGGGATGTCCTGCTCTTCACTTACTTCGGAGAGAAACAGTTTCCCATTCCGGAAATACTCATCAAGCATAGCTCTTGCCCCTTTTTCTCTTTCCTCTTCCAACCCACCCTCAGCGATAGCTAGGAGATTTCTTACCTCACTGGATTCACGAATCCGAATCCTAGGCTGTTTTTCTCTCCCAGTCCGCAGTCCATTATGAACTGGTAGAACTTTCTTTCATATTCATGTATATAAAGCTTCTGTAAGAGTCTCCAGGAGCTTCCTATTATGAGGAATTCTTTTCCTCCCTTTATGTTTCTTATGGCCACCTCCTTTTTGAAAATGAGCCTGTCGAATATGTTTCCCTCTAATGTATAATTCTCTCCAAAAAAAGCATTGAATTTCTTTAATGCATTTTCTTTGAGCCTGTTGAGGAAGAATCCCAAATCCCTATCTTTCTCAAAGGAGTAATAGATGTTTTCCCTGTTGCTCTTATATAAAGCTATGGGGCTTGCGGAGGTGAATCTGCTAGTAAGCTTCAGATTTATTCTTTTAAATCTTTTTATCTTCACAGGATTGCCACCCAATAAAAGGGTCTCTTTGTGGATGAGAGAAGCTAGGAGTGTGTCTATGAATTCATCTCTAGGGGATGAGATGAGGATATTCCTTTCCTGCCCTATATTGAAGTCGCCCAAAGGAAAAATGTCTGAGAAGGTAAAGAATTTGAATCCCGCTCGGTCGTGGGAAGAGGAAAGCTCTGTTTCTTTGAGTAGGGAATAGACGAATCCTTGAACGGTGTGCTTATAGACGACATCAGAGGAGAAGCTCTGGAGGGGCTCGAAGGTTATGAGAAGGCGCATCATTCCTAAAAACGGTATCTATATTTATCCTTTTTGGTTCTCTCGGGAATCTATAATATTTGTATATAATGTCTCATTATTCCCTTTGATGAACCTCTCCCGAGCCCGCACGCTCAGCGACAAGAAGATGAAGATTATATGGAGTCAATGCGTGCACTTACCTGAAGAGCCTCCTCTGCACATAACAGGCAAAGACGCTCACGACGGCACAAAGAACGGTCCCCCATGCGATGTCGATTGAAAGCATTTCAAGAGTCCAGTTCCGTATCGTGACAAAGTTTGTGAATCCATAGAGACCGTAGAGCACGAACCCGTAGAGCCCTCCATACATGAATGCATACTCCACAGATTTATTGGCTCTCGGCAGGACAAAGACAAACACTCCCAAAGCGATGAGAACCCATGCGAGAATCGCCGAGAGGAGGGGTGTCGCCTCCCGCGCGATAGGTGCGAATTGTGCCTGATAGAATCCCTTCATGAGAACGCCCAACCACACCAAATCGATGGTGAGCATAAAAAGAAATGAAAGGGCATACAGCGCCACATACCTCCACATGCCGTCGACTGTGGGGACGAGCACACTCGTATGCTTCTTGTATTCCTGGTATTCGACCCTCTGCCCCCATTTCTTGTCTGCCCCCTGTTCCAATTTCGGGATACCCGAGACGAAGATGATGAGGAAGGCGATGAAGAGGGGACTTGCGAGACCGATGAGTGAATCCACATCAAACGAGAAGGTGTAAATGTAGATGCCAACCCAGCAGAGTATTTCCCCGAAGTAGTTGGGATGCCTTGAGTACTTCCATAACCCATGGGATATCCATTCCCCCCTGTGGACAGCGTCACCGTAGAATCTGAATTTCTGAAGATCCGCGACAGCCTCGATGGTAAGGCCAGATAACCAAACAAGGAATCCAAGAAGCATTGTGGCACTCACTCCCTGCCTGCCAAAGAAGAGCATCGTTGGAAGCAGAATGACCCATACACTCGCCCCCTGAATGATCCAGAAGGAGAGGAATTTGAAGAATTTTTCCCGTATTCCGTCAAACCGTTCGTCCTTCTTCATCTTGTTGATTCGTATGAAGAGGTATCCTGCGAGGCGCAGACCCCACAATACAACCATCGCGAGCAGAATGAGGCCTGCCCAGGAGAAGGAGTTGAGGAGGAACACGAGGAGTGAGAGGATGATGAAGGTTGCGCCATAGGAGAGGTCTGTGAGTTTGTCTGTCTTAAAGAAATAGGCGGGGACGAACATGACCAGCTGTATGAGCAGCGAAAGCCCGAGATAGTACAGCAATTCCAACATAGATTTAATCGTTCACATAATTTATATACTTATTTATTTTTCGTTTCTATTATTGACACTTCACAAAGAAGAGTGCGTTCACTGAATCTATCTCTTTTTCAAGAAAAAGTCCTGGAGAGGTTACCATTGGATAATGGAGGGCATCCTACAGGCTCATCAGTGCCTTCACCCCACTCTCAACTATGCTCAAAGCCTTCTCTGCCATTTCCTTTCTGTCGACGACGAAGATGACGACATCTCCCTCTGCCGCACCGAAGGCTTCCTCTATCTGCTTCTTTTCTGCATCGGAAATGCCGAATGCGGGGAGTTCGTCTGTAGAGATGAATCCTCCCGCCCCGGTCTCTTTCTTTATCTTGGCGGCGAGTGCCGTAGCTGCCTTCTTGTTCTTGGGGAAGTAGCCATAAAATCCGGAAAACTTTTCTCCCAACACCACGCCTCCTGAAGCGATGACTTTGGAGACAAACGTGCATGCCGTCCCTTTGAGCAATTCCGTGATGTCCTTCATGGTGAGAGAAGGCAGGTTTCCCATATAAACCTTTTGTCAGAAAACAGGAAACCATATAAGAGGGAATAGTGAAAGGCATGCGAGGAGATGCACCATGAAAATCGTTGTGAGCGGGGGGACAGGGTTCATCGGAGGTACCCTCGTCCAGGCGCTTCTGAAAGAAAACGACCGAGTGGCGGTACTCACGAGGAACGCCAAGAAAGCATCATCGAATCTCATGCACTACGAGGCATGGAATGGCACCTCCCAAGGGACATGGTCTCGCACTCTTGACGGCGCAGATGCCGTCATCAATCTTGCGGGGGAATCCCTCGCGGAAAGACGCTGGACACAGGGACAGAAACAACGCATCATGGCAAGCAGGATAGACGCAACCAGGGCGCTTGTCGAGGCAATAGCCGGGGCGGATAAAGAGCCGCACACCTTCATAAGCGCATCGGCGGTGGGGTACTACGGAAATGTCGGTGAAGATGAGGTGACAGAGGAGAGTCTGCGGGGAGAAGGATTTCTCGCAGATGTGTGCGAACGTTGGGAGAGAGAGGCGTTTAAAGCGGAAAAATTGGGATGCCGCGTCGTGGTGACGCGATTCGGTCTCGTCGTGGAAGAGGATGGTGGCGTACTTAGAAAATTGCTTTTTCCATTCAGATTTTTTGCAGGTGTCGTGCCAGGAACAGGAAAACAGTGGGTGTCCTGGGTGCATCGCGACGATGTGATTGGTGCTATTCTTTATATCCTCAATGAGAAAGCCATTTCGGGACCCGTCAATGTGGTTGCACCCGAGCCCGTGCGAATGGGTGAACTGTGCCACACGCTCGCACGGGTCTTGAGAAGACCGTGCTGGATGTCTGTGCCTCCAGCCCTTATCAGACTGGCGCTTGGCGAAATGGGAAGCATAGTCCTCGACGGGCAGAAGGTGGCGCCGAAGAAACTGGAGGGTAGGGGATACCGTTTCCTGCATCCTACACTTCTACCAGCACTCGAGTCCATACTCAAACGATAGCCCGTTCACTCTCCTAAACGATTTCATATGGAAACGTCTGAATTATCATCACAGGAAAATCTTTATATATCATGCAAAAAACATCACGTTGGGCCTGTCGCCTAGCCAGGATAGGGCGCGAGGCTTCGGTGAACGTCATTCGGAGAAACCTCGTTTCTCTAGGGTTCGAATCCCTACAGGCCCGCTTAAAACCATTTTCTCTGAGAGGGGGGAGTAAGAGTTACGGAGCATTCTTTCCCCAGGCTTATTCGAGGAAACATGGTTTCCTTGTAATAGTGGAAATCTTCTAAGATTTCCACAATTTTCTTAGGAAGAAAAGCTAGTAGGAATTCCTACAAGCCCGTTTTTATTCAAACATCATACCCACTTATCAAAGGGTTTCTTCAAGAAAACGCTTTTAAGGATCCCTGCACCCCTTTCAGCACCATTCGAGAAATCCGAGTTCTTCCCCGTTCTCGTTGACATAGACGCGCCCGAACTTCACAGTGTCGAAATCCATCCTCTCGGAGAAGATGTTTACCATCTCGTTTGAATAATTGATTTTCTTTATTATGCCGATTCCCACGCACTCCCCTTCTTTTTCGAGCCCGCAGATGAGGTTCTCCTCCCATCCCGCATCGAGCAGTCTGAGTGCGGGTACATGGATTCTCGTCTCGTTGCGGGAATACTCCTCTTCTCCCCTCTTTCTCACGAGGAGGTAACCTTCGGGAATGTCCTCGGCATAGAGAACCTGGCAGTTCAGCAGTTTCTCGAATATTGCACCTTCGATTCTCGCGCCTGTCTTGAAATATGTGGATTTCAATCTCAACTCTTCCATGTCATACATTCTCTCGAGTGCATTCTTGAAGGCTCGTCTGTAGCGCGTCTCCCTTATCCTTTTTCGTGCCTCTCTTGAAACCCTCTGTATGGATTCCGGGACCTGGGCGCGTATGACTCTTGAGGGAGGGTATGATCTGAGTAAATATTCAAGCTCGTCCTCCCTCTGAAGCCCTACGAGGAAATCGGGTCTCACCATCTCCAGTTTGGCGCACTTGAGTCTCCTCCCCGTATCCTCCCCTATATAACCACATGTGTCTATGATTTTGAGGGTCGCATCGTGTGCCTTATCGCACAGCCTCCCGACGCCGACGACAACATCCTCCACATACCTCACAGAGGTTGTGCCCAAAAAGTAGAGGGCATCGGGGTTTGTGTACCGCATGTTTCCCTCTTTTAGAAATGCCATGCTGAGTGTGGTGGGAGGTCCTATTCCTGACTGTCCCATGTCGGAATCTATGAGGGCAACCTTGCGCCCAGCATCGAGTCCCTTCCGTGCGAGGAAGGAGGAGAATGTCGTCTTGCCGGTGTCTGTTCCCCCCACAATCATGACTGTCGCGGGCGCTACCTGGAGGATGTCTCTGGCATGTTTATGCCATATCTGAGGTACGTTCACATCCGAGAAAAGATTCTTCTCTATGAGTGAGGAACCTTCCCTCATGTGCAATGAGACGATGCAGTCATCCAGCGCCTCGACGGCGACTGTTTCCCCCACCTTTGCGAGATATGAGTTGGTGAGGGTGTTGGCAATGCGAAGCCTCCCCGATATGCCTTTTATGCGCGCAGGACCGCACACGAGTATGGATTCATCCTCTCCGAGTTCCCTTTTTTCCACCTTCATCAACATCACCCGTACGAGGAGAAGAGCTTTCCCCATTCCGTTTTCATGAATTCACCTATGAGACGTTTTCCCACGAGGGGATACCACAGGTAATCGTGGTAGACCTCTGAGGCGAATATGGGAAGGAAGAAGAGCGGCGTGCGGAAGATGAGTGGCTCAAGCATCCTCCCCATTCCTCTCCTGAAGAACTGGTCGAAGAAGATGACGGGGCTCCTGCCCGCGGAGAAGTGGTAGTCGATGCCTCCTATGTCCTCCCCCACTATCTCTATTTGCGAGAAATCCCCGCAGCCCAACCCGCGCTCATGGGCGAGTCTTATGAAAGGAATCGTGCCAGGCTCAAATCCCATCATCATGGCTGAGACCGTGTCTATCGCAACAGGGTCGTCTGAGGCGAGAATGTAGTTTTTGATGTGAGGACGCATCGTCCTCGGTCCTGCGCCATCCCCGCACACGGTGCCATCCATGAAACAGAACACATTTGTGTGTATCTCTTTCTGTAGGATGAGTAAATCAACGAGGACCTCATGGATTCGTGCATGGCAGTGGTGCCTCCTCTCACGCAATAACCCTCCAAACGCATTCTTCACGGCTCCCGTGATGACCGTGTGGCCATGGGTCTTCTGTGTAGGGAGATGGATGATGGATTTTCCAAAAAACATCTCCGGGATAGAAAATCCTTGGGGGAATATATCTGGAAGCGCGAGCAGTTGCCCCCTGGGCTTATACTCTATCCACTTTACCTCGGCAAGGTTTGTAAAGGAGAGTCCGAATTTATTGAGGACAGGACCCCATCGATTGGCTTTCATACCTCTTTCAGGATCGGTGACCACCGTCCTATTCTCGACGACAGAAAGGGTTTTTAAGAGATTTTTATCGAGGCCGTGGAGGACACCCTCAAGCTGCCATGGCTCTGTGGAGCATGAGGGAAAATACTTTGTCCAGGAGAGATTCAGCTTCACTATCGTGCTTCCCTCAATCCTGAATTCCTTTGTCAGGCGCGCATAGTCATCAATGACCGTCTGCGGGGAAGTCTTCTTCACATGGACGCGAGCCATGAGCGGATTTATGGAGACGAGTTTTTAAGGCTTGCCATGCAGATTCTTTTACGCGAGCCATTGAAGGTGAATCGTGAGATTTAAATACTGCTGACTTCCTATTCCTGCAATGGAACTCACCTCTATGATGCTTGACCTTCATGTTCACTCCAACTACTCCATAGATTGCGCCGAACCAGTGGAGAAGGTGGTGGCATGTGCGAGAAAGAAGGTTGATGGTATCGCCATCACGGATCACAACGAGATAGAAGGCGCGCTTCGGGCGCGACAGTTGTGGGAGAACGTCATCGTGGGGGAAGAGGTGGACACGCATGAGGGTGAAATTCTCGCATACCATATACAGGAAAAGATTAAGAGTAGGGATATCGATGAAGCCATAGACGAAATCAAATCGCAGGGTGGACTTGTGGGCGTGAGCCACCCTTATGACGTCATACGGAAGAATGCCATAAGAAAGGGCGCACTCGCGCGCATCATGGAACGGCTGGACTTCATAGAGGGCATCAATGCGCGCTGCTTCTTTTTTTTTAACACCCAGGCGCAGACGCTCGCGCGCCAGAACACCAAAACAATGATTGCAGGGTCAGATGCCCACTTCGCCTTTGAAGTGGGGAATGCCTGGACAGAGGCAGACTTCGAGCTGAAATACATTGGGGCAATCCATCTTGCCGTCTCACCCCTCTACCCTCTCGTACGCCTCTCCGCGACGAAACTGTACAAGATAAGGAAGGGTGTATGGTGAAAAGGCTTCCCTTCACAATCATTGCGGTTTCAATCCTCTTCTACATTTTATTTGCGGTCCTCTCCAAGGCGACTTCATTGGATGCAGAGAAAATAACTCTCGCATACATTCCCCTCCTCTTCCTTCTGACCTCTACGGGCTACCTCATCCGACTGGCGAGGTGGCTCTACTTTTTACGCATCACGGGAACAGGGGTCGATATGAAGAGAAACGTGCTTATTTTCTTCGCCGGTCTTGTGGCTTCCATCACACCCGCAAAGGCGGGGGAGATTGTGAAGAGCGGGTTTTTGGCGAAATGGCATCCCGTCGCAAAGACAGCACCCCTCGTGGTTGCGGAGAGGGGCGGTGATGTAGTAGGGCTCATTACCTTGTGCCTCATCTCTTCTGTCTCCGTCCTCAAGAATGGCGCATTCCTCCTCATACTCCTGATTTTCCTCCTCTTCCTTTTTTTACTCAGGATTCGTGCGACCTATGCCTTCATTTCAAAAAGGCTACCCTCCCGATTTTCACAATACGTCACGCATATCCAGTCGTCCTTTCTCAGCCTGTTCTCATTCGAGGGTCTCGTGGTGACACTCCTCTCAAGCACCTGCTGCTGGTTTTTCGAATGCCTCACGCTCTACTTCACCGTGACAATGCTTGGCGCCTCACTGCATCTGCTCGATGCCATCTTCATATTTTCTTTCTCAACGCTTCTGGGCGCCGCATCGCTTTTGCCGGGAGGTCTTGGAGTTTCGGAGGCGAGCATCTTTGTACTACTCACGCGAATGGGCATCCCGTCCCCGGAGGCGACCTCTGCCTCACTCATCTCGCGCATCGCGACATTATGGTTCGGCGTCTTTCTGGGAGGGTGTGCCCTCCTCCTCTATGCTAGAATAGATAAAGGATAAAAATGACGCTTACCCCCCATAAGAGAAGATTCGCAATCATCGCCCTGTCTTTGAATATAAGTTCAGTGTTCGCAGATACCTCATCGCGTGAGTAGATGAGATAAAAAAAACGGAAGACGCCGAAGACGACGAAGGGAATGGTGAGCATGAGTGCGAGATTTCTCTGGGATATGAAGGTATAAAGAGAGTAGGAGAGTATGATGGAGGCGCTCGTGATTGAGAGGAAGTGGTCGAGCAGCGACTCCGAGTAGTGGGCGAGGGTCTGTCTGTGGGTTCTGTCGGAGAGAAGTTCGTGTCTCCTTTTGCCGAATGCGAGGAAGAGGGCAAGGAGAAAGGTGCATAGTATGAGCCAGGGGGAAATGAGGACACCCACGATGAAGCAACCCGCAATGGCACGGAGCACGAACCCCACGCCAATGATGATGACATCTATTATTTCTATGCTCTTCAAAACCCGGGAATAGAGCACCATCACTACGAGGTAGAAGAGCGCGGAGAAGAAGAAATAAATGCCAAGAAAATAAGAGGAGAGGAGGGAGACGGAGGCGAAGAGCACAGAAAAGATGAGTGCATAGGAGACAGGCAATACTCCCTGCGCAATGGGTCTGTGTTTCTTTTTCGGATGGAGCGCATCAAGCCTTCTGTCACATATGTCATTCAACAGGTAAAGGGAGGAGGAGAGGAGGCAGAAGAGAAGGAATCCCGCACTCACCTTTCCCAGGAGGGCGAGGTCTGAGAGATGTTTTGAAAAGACGATGCCTGCAAAGAGGAGAAGATTCTTATACCACTGCCGGGGTCGCATTGACTCAACCACGTAGGTGAGCATGGAGGAAGTCTCGGCATGCGTTTAAAAAACTTATCCCAATATCATTACAAGGATAGATAAGGTGACGATGGAGAGGAGCGTGGATGAGAGTACTGCAGCAGAGACGAAATCAGGATTTGCGTCATACTCCACTGCGATGATGAGTGAGTTTACTGCGGTGGGCATCGCAGACTCCACGATGAGCACGTTTCTGAGAAGTCCATCTATGCCCAAGAGAAACGTCACAAGGTAGGCAATGAGGGGAGAAAGCACAAGCTTTATTGTGTTTGAGGAGAATACCTCCCTTGTCGCGAGAAACTTCGTCTTTGAAAGATGTATACCCAGAAGAAGGATGTTGAGGGGAACGGCTGCCGCGCCGAGGAGATCGACAGGCTTTGCGACTATTTCTGGGATAGAAATGGCAAACTGATTCACCACCATCGCGAGAAGGACCGCATAGATTAAAGGCATCCTGAAGACGTTTCTTGCCGCTTCTCCCATGCCGCTCTTGCTCCGTGAGGCGATGAATATGGCAAGCGTGTAGAGCATGATGGAGCTTCCCACCACATAGATGAGCGCAATGTTCATGCCCTCCTGCCCGAAGGCGAGAAGGCAGAAGGGGACGCCATAGTTACTCGCATTGAGAAAGCAGTTGGAGAGATGGAATGCGCTCGTCTGCGTCTTGTCAAAAGAGAACAACCTCGAGACACCTACTGAGAGCGCAAGGAGAACTGCGCTGAAACCAATGACAAAGAAAATTATGAAAAGCACGTTGGGCGTTCCTCTCTTTGTCATGGAGGAAAAGATGAGGCAGGGCAAAAGCACGAACATGGTTATGGAGGCGATAGACTTCGTATCTATTGCCCTCATTTTCCCTACGAAAAACCCCACACCAATCATGAGAAAGAGAGGAAGTAGTACGTCTATTAAAATCATGATGGCTGTTGCCGGGATGGCTTTTAAAGGTTTGGAAAAAAAGGAATAAAAGTAAAAGAAAAAAGAAAGAGATTAACCGAGTGCCGTAAGACAGTCGATTGCCTGCTTCAGTTTTGCGAGAGCCTGCAGTGCGAGGTTGTTGGCGTAGATTGAGTTATCAAGCGATGCGCGTGCCTTGAGGAGGAGTTCCTTTGCTTCACCCGCAAGGGTCTCGCATGCGGATGCGTCCTTGCCTTTTGCCTTTGCCTGAGAGATGAGGTCATTTGCCACTGCGAGCAAGCTGTTGCCTTCGGCGATGTGGTTGACGGCTGCGGGGCGCATCTGGTCGTCTATCTGGGTGTTGGGTGCGTTCTTAGGCGGTCCTTTCAGCGTTACTATGAGTTGGGGCTTGAAGCATACACTAAGGCTTCCGGCGTCCTGTCTGAATCCTGTGTCCCAGCTGAATATGGAGTCGCCTGTGGTGGGTCCGTCGAATCTGAAGGTCAGGTAGTCCGCCCTCTTTCCGTCTGGGTTGAATGCGGAAATGTTTGAGGGTGCAAGGACATATGAAGTACCGGGGTCATCGTCGTCAAGGTCAGCCGAAGTCCATGTTCTAAGCGTGGTCAATATGGGGGCATTGTGGACGTTATTTATCGTGGCATTCACATAGAGGTCTCCTGTAAACTGGATGAGATTGCAGCTGAAGGTGTCCGCCTGCGCCGAATCTATCTGGTCATCCTGTTTCCAGACCTTCACAATTGCAGATGTTATGACCGCTTCAGGCGAGAGGTTGGTAAGGTCGAACTGGAAGACGCCATGCCTCCATCCTGCATAGGATGTGTTGTGTCCCGTCCACATGTCGTCATCGTCGAGGACAACACCGTAGTCTGTCTCTGCCACATATCCCGCGTGGTAACGCGGCGAGGAGAGCATCAAGGGGTCGGTGAAACTGAAGTCATGTGGTCCCGAGCAGGCTGTATTCAATGCTGCATCCGTGGAGCAGACTTCGTAGTAGTATGTTATGTTCCTTGCGAGCCCATCAAACTCTATGTAATGGTCCTCCACCAATGCGGTTTTTGAAACATTATTCCCGTAGGCTGTGCTCGTACCCCAGTGCACGACAGAATCTGCAGGCTCATTCGTGGTCCACGTTATGGCGACGCTCTGGTCGTTGCACATGGATGCGACGACGTTTGAGATGACAGGGGGGTCGAGGTCTATGGTAGCCGTGTCCGTCCTCACTCCTGCGGGGGAGGCGTCGGTATAGGATACTGTCAACGTATCACTCGTCGCGACCTCGAGGTTGTTGTTCCCTGAGTTGGCTGTTCCCACGCTGAAGGTGATGCCGCCCGTGAATATGCCCGTGGAGCCGGTTTCGTTGAGCGTTTTAGTCTCCGTGTCGCCTGTTGATGCGCTCGTGACCGTGACATTCTGGTTACCGTTGCCTGCGAGGTCTGCATCCGTGAGAGTCATTGTCGCCGTTCCAGGCGGGCTGTAGAATTCCGAATCAAATTGGACATAGCCCTGGTGCTGCACGAGATTGCCTGAGACCGAGAGAGCGTAAGGCTGAACATTCCAGCCTGGTGTGACTTGGTTGGTGGAGAATGCGACTACGTAGATTGAATAGACGCCGGGGTCTGGATTGTTAATGCGCACCTTCTGGACAGGGTCAAGATAGATATATGGCGTATCGGGGACCGATTCACCGCTTGCAAAGTTGCCATAGCCACTCAGATACCAGTCAGAGCCATTGGGGTGGTCTACCTCTACATATAAGTAATTTCTCATATTGGATCCAGTGCTCCCCACTGTTCCCGGAGGGTCTGTATATGCTGCTGTGACGTCTAAAGGCTGTCCAGGACCGACCGTTACTGTGTAAACCTTAAAAAATGGTGCTGCAATGTTCGCGCCGTCAAGTCCTACGGTATTGTCATCCACAAGCAGAGAGCGCGTGTCTCCTGAGAAATAGAGCGCATTGTCGAGAAGCATGCGTCCCCATCCCTGACCATGACCCGGGATGGTCCCGCCTGTGTTGGCTCCCGTCATTGGCTGGGCGCTGTTGATTATGGTCGCCTTCATCATGGCTGCCGATGGTGTGAATGCGCCTGCACCCTGGAATCCAGTCTGTGAAGCCACGGGATTATAATGAGCACCCGTGTAGTACTGCCTGACGAGTGCAGCGGCTCCGGCGACTGTGGGCGCAGCCATGCTCGTTCCTGCATAGCCCACGAGTCCGTCGTTGGGGCTCGTGCCGTTTGTAACGTTATCATTCTCTGCGGAGAATAGGTAATATCCGGGTGCCGTGACATCGGGTTTCACACGCCCGGTGCTCCCTACTCGTCCGGGTCCATGGCTCGAGAAATTGGCTACATTCTCGGCATCATGATTATATCCGTCGTTGGTGGTCTCTGTTGCCCCTATGCTCATGCAGTCTTTTGCCGTGGCTGGCGGTGTAATAGTCCCTATGCCTGGTCCGGAGTTGCCCATGGAGAAGATGGCGAGGAAGTTCTTGTTCGCCCACATCATCTGGTCAACGTCGAGTGAGTAGGAATCATAGTATTGGAATGTCCCTCCACCCCATGAGTTGGAGTGTATGAAGGCGCCGTCTGCCATCGCTTGCGGGAATAGTGGAACTGTTCCGGGGAACCAGACTCCGTTGAGCATTCCTGCGGGCGTCGGGTCATTCAGGTCAGGTGGTGGATAGACGGCTGGCTCGTCGTCTCTTCCGAGGTCCTGGAATACGAGCTTTGCACCGAAGGCGTTGCCTTCATAGAAGTCGTATCCTGCCGTGGGGATAATGCCAAGCAATGGTGTCCATGTGGGAAGGGTTGCGCCGGTTGGCCACTCACCCGCTATTGTGCCTGATGTGTGGGAGCCGTGTCCTTGCAGAATATCCCAGTCATATACATTATACATGGGATCTCCAACAAGCGGGTAGTAGCCATCTCCTGGCGCATAATGACCGTCGCCACCCTTGACACCAGTCTGGTACCAGTTGTAGTAAGATAGAACCTTTCTCTGGGCTGCATTGTAAACGTGGCTAGGCAGTCCGTTGATGGAGTCCCAGAACATGAGGTGGTCCATGTCTATGCCAGAATCTGAGATTCCGACAATCTGTCCTGAACCTGTGATGTTATTATCGAAAACTTTTCTGTCATTCATTATGTTGGTCTGTATAATCCATGTATCGTTGTCGTTCTCTGTCGTCATTATGTATTTTCGCTCGATGAAGTAGACGCTTGTGAGGGCTGCAACCTCAGAAATCTTGCTTTTATTGATTTTGACGAGCATTCTTCCTGTAGTGGGATTTATGGAGGATACCGAGCCACCCAAAGCCTGTATCTGGGCTGTGGCGACTGCCGCGTCTGTACCTATGAAGAATGTGATTATGAATTGGTCATCAGGCTGCTTCATCTCATCAAACTTGGGTGAGGGAGAGCCATCTGACATAGGCACACTCGCCGAGGTCGCTAGGTTCTTCACGTTCATGGTGATGTCGGGGCTTATTTTGTATTCCGGTTTCCACTCGCCTATCCAGTCTATCCCTTCTACAGAGCCCAAGGCAGTCATCTGATTACTGTACAACTGACACAGGTATGTATTGGAGGTAATGACCTCGGCAATATTCTGACCTACAGCTGCGATGAATGCATCAGCAGTATTCCTGTCCAAATCGCTCTTGAAGTGCACAAGGTAATACCCTCCATCCTGTGTGAGGGCTGCTCCCTGCAGATTCTTATATGCAGGCGATTTGACATTAATGGTGACAGCACTTAAAGGAATTAAGTTGCTGTCTTCGGCAAGCTGAACTTTTCGCGGTCCATTAGACTTAGCATCGAAGTAAATGCCTGACCCGACGAAAAGTATAACTATCGCACATGCTATTAACAGTTTTTTTATTCTCGCCATATTCTATCCTCCTTTGAAAGATAATATCCCATATGCCTCTCACAAGGCATACATCGGCGGATGTCGTAGTATTTGAAGTCTGATTTATAAATATTTGGGATATTATTTTAATAGTAATTTAGTCAATATTGCTTACCCACCTTGATTATTTTCGCTAAAATCTAAATTGATATTGATGTCAAAAGGCTTAAGACATCTCAGAGTCATTCTTATCATGCTTGGAAACTTCGGGAAAATGATGAGGATAGACTTATCCTCCTGCATATACAGGGAAGAGGATATAGAGGAAGGACTGTTTGGAAAGTATATCGGCGGAAAGGGCATCGCCACCTATTTTTTATTGAAGGAAATCAAACCGAAGATCGATCCACTCTCATCTGAAAACAAACTATTATTTGCGACCGGACCGCTCACAAACACAAAGGTTCCCACCTCGGGTAGATATAGTGTGTTCACAAAATCACCTTTGACGGGCATCTATGCCGAAAGCTATTCTGCGGGACATGTGGCACCCATGATGCGTAGGTGCGGTTATGACCTTTTTATCATAGGGGGAAAATCCGCAGAGCCGATATGGCTCGAAGTCACGAAGAATAACGTTGCCTTCCACAATGCCTCGCACCTGTGGGGCAAAGACACTTTCCATACAGAAGACGCAATTGTGAAAGACACAAATACTAAAGGCGCCCAGGCAGTCGTCATAGGACCCGCGGGGGAAAATCTCGTGCGCTTCGCATGTATTGAGAACAACAAGTGGCGCTCTGCGGGAAGGTGCGGGGTAGGCGCGGTCATGGGCGCAAAGAGGCTCAAGGGGATTGTCTTCTATGGAGAGGAGGTTGCGCCCCTCGCAGATGAAGATGCACTCAAGACCCTCTCTCAAAATCTCACCCGCGACGCCCTGCCTACACAGGGCGTAAAGAATTACAGGAATTATGGAACCCCCTCACTGGTGGATACCATAAACGCAGTGGGCGCATTTCCCACGCGGTGCTGGCAGGATGGCATGCTGGAAACCTATGAGAAGATAAATGCCTCCGCCATGCATGAGAAATTTTCAATCAAGTCGACTGCGTGCTTTAACTGCTTCATCGCATGCGGGAAACTTTCGCGTGTGAAGGAGGGAAAGCATGCAGGGCTCACCGTCGAGGGACCTGAGTTCGAAACAATCTATGCATTCGGTGGCCTGTGCATGGTGGATGATATTTCAGAAATTGCCCATTTCAATGATATATGTGACAGATTGGGCATGGATACAATCTCTGCGGGAAACGTCATCGCCCTCGCCATAGAGGCGTCAAAGAGAGGTAAGATTTCTGAGAAGCTCGATTATAACCAACCAGACGCGATAGCACGCCTCCTTCAGGACATAGCGACAAGACGCGGACTCGGGGAAAAGCTTGCCGAAGGAACGAGGAGATTTTCAGAACATGTCGGTCTTGCCGACCTGCCTGTTCATGTGAAGGGGCTCGAGCCTGCGGCATATGAACCGCGCTACTTCCCAGGCATGGCTCTGTCGTATGCAGTGAGTCCGCGCGGAGCCTGCCACCTGCGCACGACTTTCTACAAGGCAGAGCTTTCCGGACTCTCTCCAATAGACAGATATGACGATAAACCCGCTCTCCTCGTCGAGTGGGAGGACAAGATGATACTCATGGATTCCCTCATTCTGTGCCGCTTCATGAGGGATTTGGTGAATTTAGAAACCATTGGTCTCATGATAAAGCATGCGACGGGTCATGAGTATTCCTCCTCGCAACTCCGTGCCATCGCAAATGATGCCCAAACCATGGCGCGTGCATTCAGCGTACGTGAGGGCATCTCACGCAAGGACGATTACCTCCCGGAAAGGCTCTATCGGGAGGGCATCGCCAACGGACCTTCAAAGGGAAAAACGATAGACAGAGAAAAATTTGAAGTCATGCTCGACCAGTACTATACGCTACGGGGATGGGACAGGAACGGCATTCCCCAATAGGGTCTCATACTAAATTTGAGAAAGGGCGTGTTCAGGACTTTCAGTTCATCTGTCATTCCATAACTCAGAGGTGCACCAAAACCCATCAGTAGACCGCGGTCAGCCAGTGTCTATACTTTTCATTTCTCCCTCGAACGATGTCAAAGAATGCCTTCTGTATCCTTGTCGATATGGGATGGGTCGGGTCTTTTATCTTCCTGTAGTCAATCTCTGCGATGGGTGCAACCTGCGCCCCGGTCCCGCAGAAGAAGGCTTCGTCGCACACATACAACTCTGTCCTCTGAATGGAACGCACCTCTGTAGGTATGCCCAAATCCGAGGCAATCTGGAGTATGCTCCTGCGCACAATGCCTTCCAGGATATCATCATATACGGGGCTTGTTATGATTGTCCCATTACGCACGATCATTATGTTCATGGCAGAACCTTCCGCCACAAATCCGTTCTTCGTGAGCATGAGACAATCGTCGAATCCGTTCATGGTAGCCTCAGACTTTGCCAGGGCGCTGTTGACATAGGCTCCGTTTACCTTGCCACGGGCAGGGATCATATTATCGTCTATGCGCAACCAGGAGGAAGTGCAGATACGCAACCCTTTCTCCAAGTCAACGTATGCGCCAAAGGGGAGTGCGAACATACAGAAAGAGTCAGAGACGCCGGTGACATCTATGCCCACTACTCTGGGATTGACGTTCTTGAAGGCAACGGGTCTCACATAGACGTCGGATTTGAATCCGTTTTTTCTTATGAGTTCGCGCGTTATCTCTATGAGTTCGTCTGCAGAGTGTTTGATGTCGATGAGCATTATCCGGGCAGAGTCATGCATGCGCGCGTAGTGGTCGGGGAGCCTGAGTATGTATATTTGCTTTGCATCCTCATTCCAATACCCACGGATGCCTCCAAACACGGCGGTGCCATAGAGGAATGCGTGGCAGGTTATGTGGACGGTGGCTTTCTCCCACTCGACAAACTCTCCATCCAGAAAGGCGAACTTGGGCGACATGGTAGCATTGCAGAAATTGACTTTTAAGTGTTATCCCTCAAGTACATAAAATGAGGAATCGAGCAATTTTCAAGTGCTGGGTTACCCGAGGTCCATCTCGAGCCCTCCCACCCAGCCGGCGACGAGGTTGTAGAGGAACGCCGTGATGCAGCCCGCCAAAAATCCGAGTATCCCGTAGATTATGGGCAGGGCTACGATGGCGCCGACGCCGAACAGGGCTCCGAAGGCACCCATGGAACGCGGAGCCAATGCCGCCCCGACAAGCGAGAACAGGGCTAAGAATGCCCCGATGATGAATCCCATGAAGGCGTAAAGAATACCCATTATCTTTCCGAGGGAGGAAACGCCTATCCGTTTGACAAATAGTTTCGCCATTGCCATCACCTGGAGCAGTACGGACTATCATCTCTTAAGGGTTTGTCTTGATATGGTGGTCAGAAGAGAAATGGAATAAACATCTTCGTCTCTCTCATGTAGGAACTATACTCGTCGCCCCACTTTGCCATATTTTCCCTCTCCTCGGCTTTGGCGGTGATTATGAGAAAAAAGGTGAGTGCAAAAATGAGCAGTGCGGATGCGACTGAAAGATTTTTGAGGAAAACCCCCCATCCCAGATAGAACAGCGAGGCGTAGAGAGGATGACGAATATACCTGTATGCCCCTGTCCTCACGAGTCTTGTCGTTTTTTCTATGTTCGCAGTCTGTTCGGGTCTGCCCGTCGTCATGAGGAGGTAGAATCCATGAAGCACAAGGAAAAGTGAACCTATCAAGAGCAACCAGGACGATATCTGCAGAGCAGAGAAGGGATTCCTGAATCAGTATTCGACATTCAACAATATGAGGGCAGAGACGGATTCGAAGGCGAAGAATCGCCAGAAACCGTGGGAGCGTGGATGTCGCAGCGAAGGCAGCGAAAAAATAAGGATGTCGATAGAGATGCACAAGAAGACAACAATTTTCCACATGGCGTAGCAAGGGCTGTCTAATTTAAAAGGTTATCCTTCACCTTCTCCCATTCCTCCACCTCGCCCAGGACTTCCGTAAATGAGGGATGACACTCAATCTTTTCCATAAAACATATCTCCTCTAATTTGGCATGAGCCCGTTGCGTGAGTTTTTGTTTGAGTAATTCGAATTCATACACCAATTGTCCCCGCGCCACAGGCATCTTTCTTTTTGTTCTTCCCTCTCCTATTTTTCTCGCGTCGAGATGGTATCCTCTATTTTTTGATTCTCTCCATATTCCCTCAAGATATACTGCAATAGCCCTCTGTGGGAATGGGTGACGTTTGAACCGCTCAAGCTGCGGATGGTTCCTGTATCCCTCTGTTTTTCCTGCAAGCACCTTTTGGGCAAGCAGCGACTCCCTCCACAGCGCGACAAGTCCTATCGCATCCAAGTATTTGGGATGTATGCTCCACAGTCTCAATGATTGAGCCTCCAGATTATGAAGTTGAGGAAAGCCGCAAAGCTCACCCAGAGGATGTAGGGAACGAGGAGCAGTCCCGCCGCTCTTGATATGTTGTAGAAGTAGACTATCGTCAGCACTATTGAAATCCACAACACGGCAATTTCTAGCAATCCCGCCAGGGGATTCCTCAAGCCAAAGAACATGAACGACCAGGTTATGTTGAGTACGAGCTGGACTGCGAAAAGTACGAGCGCAATCTTCACCTGTCTGTCCGCATACCCGTGCCTCCAGACCAGGAAGAGGGATATGCCCATGAGAATGAAAAGGGTGGTCCACACGGGGCCGAAGACCCAGTTGGGCGGATTGAAGGACGGTTTTTGTATGGAAGCATACCAGGTGGGAATCGAGGAGGTAGTAAATAGGGAACCCGCAAACCCCGCACCCAGGCAGATGAGTATGCTTGATGCCAGCTTGAGCATTTCAGGAGATTTCAATTGAGACACCTTTCTAAGAATAGTGTATAAAATTTCTTTTAAAGGTTTGGATTCTCAAGATTGGTGATTCAATGAAGTTGAGGGATTATTCAAAGTTATCCCATCACTTCTTAATAACCAATCTCCTCCTCAATCCGCAGTAGCCTGTTGTATTTAGCCGTCCTCTCACTGCGAGCGGGTGCGCCCGTCTTTATCTGACCGCAACCGATGCCCACCGCAAGGTCTGCGATGAAGGTGTCCTCGGTCTCCCCGCTCCTGTGGGATACCACCACATTGTACTTCGCATCCATCGCCATTCTTGCCGCTGCAAAGGCTTCTGTCAGGGTGCCTATCTGATTCACCTTGAGGAGCAGGGCATTGCACACATGGTCCTCTATGCCACGAGCGATGAATTTGGTATTGGACACAAAGACATCATCGCCGACAAGCTGCACCGTCTTGCCAAGCCTCTCTGTCAAATCTACAAACCCAGTCCAGTCCTCTTCGTACATGGGGTCCTCGATTGAGGCAACTGGGTAATGCGAGACGAGATCATCGAAGAAATCTATGAATTCTCCGGAGTCAAGGCTCTTGCCATCGAAGAGGTATCTTTTCTTTTTCACCTCATAGAAGAAAGAAGGCGCCACATCGAGTGCAATCTTCACCTCTTTTTCGTATCCGCATTCATGAATGGCTTGCGTGAGGATGTCAAGGGGTTCTGTCACTCTCTCGACAGGAGGTGCAAATCCTCCCTCATCCCCCACATTCGAAGATGATTTTCCGTAATCCTTGACGAGGAGCTTTTTTATCTGGGCATATACCTCGCACCCCATTCTGAGTGCCTCCGAGAATCTCTTGTGGCGCGGCACAATCATGAACTCCTGGAAGGCGAGATTGCCCCCCGCATGCGCGCCGCCGTTGATGACGTTCATGAGCGTCGTGGGCAGTGCGGGTGAGCCTCTGTACAGGTCTTCAATGTGTCTCCAAAGGGGAACATTCTTCTCATTGGAGGCGGCATCCGCGCAGGCGAGTGATACCGCGAGTACGGCATTTGCCCCGAGCATGCTCTTGTTCTCCGTGCCATCGGCATCAATCAGCATCTTATCGATTGTCCTCTGGTCCTGGGCATTGCATCCCACAAGAACTTTTTCTAGTAGCGCAACATTTCCCACCGCACGGAGAACTCCCTTGCCGCCATACGCCTTGGTACCATCCCTCAGTTCGAGGGCTTCCTTTTCCCCGCGTGAGGCACCCGAAGGCACAATCGCATGTCCTCTTCCCAAATCGGTTATGACTTCTGCCTCCACAGTGGGATTCCCGCGTGAGTCTAAGACCTGCCTTCCATGAATCCTTATAATTGCCATGGAGAAGAGAATGAGGAATTTCTTATAAATGTAATGCTATGTGAGAACGGGACCGCCAATGAAGTAGGGATCTGCCACCGCATGTCTGAATGCTTGGAGTGTATCGTCTGAGGAATCGACGCTCAAATCCGAGTATGTGTTTTTTTCGTTGAGCCAGAAGTCATGCCACCATATGACCGCCTTGACCTGCGTGTATCTCCCCTTCATGAGTCCGAATGTCTGTGTTATCCATTCGGCTTTACTGCCATCCTGAAATTCACCCACCGATGTCACCACGAGGAGGGGTTTTTCAGGTTTGAAGGTTGAGAGTTCTTGGTAGGCGGAGTCAAAAAGATCCTCAAACTGGATCCACTCTTCATGGGGATAACATTTTCCAAATGCCGAGACCCCTATCCAGTCAACATATTCATCTCCCGGATAGTAAGCCTCAAATGAATTCCAGTCTTTCTGGGGGGAAGGCACCACGTTGAGATGGAAGAGCCATGAGATGTTACGCACCCCCGCCGAGCGTGCAACGTCCACGACATGTCTGTAGGCGAATATGTACTGTTCTGGACCGTCGGGTCGCGAGAGATTGCCAAATGAATTTGAGGAACCTGCCCCATTGAAGTAACCAGACCAGGTGTACCAGTCTCCATTCATCTCAGGGGCAAAGGCGACGATTACGGGAACTCCCGATGCCCTCGCGCCTTTCACCCAATCTCTTATGTAACTGTCATACTTTCCATCGATTATATTCTTGAGGGAGTACCTCTGCTGGAGCACATTTTTCTCATAAGGAGGTCCCCAAGGATACCAGAAGATGAGGGGGACTGCCCCATACTCTTTTACAACCTGCACCGATATGTCGGGAAATTCTCCTTTTCCCCAGAAGCTTCCCATGGCAACGATGGCAAGTCTCTTCCCCGAGAGTTTGTCGAATTTTTCCAGCTTTTCAGGAATAATATAATCCTCCATGAATCCAAAATCCGCAAAAGCGCCAAAAAAACTTCCTTCCTGTGGGATGCCTATGAGAGGAATCGCTGAAGCCTCCGAAAACACAGCAAATCCTAAAATTAGAGCAATTACTGAAACCCATGCCTTTTTCATAGAGGGAGAGAGATAGCCTTTACCTTATAAACATTTGCAATGGAATTAAGTCAATAGTCTTAATCAATATCGCTAATCAATAATAATTATCAATTAAATAACACGAACTATAATGTAAAACATCAAAAAAAAAGAAAACAAAAAGAAAAAGAAAAAGGAATGGGGTTATACCCAGCCCCGAAGCTTCATTGCGTCTGCGACCCTCTTGACTGCAACCATATAAGCTGCAAGCCTCATATGAACGTTTTCCTTCTTGTGCATGTCATATACGTCATTGAAGGCTTTTGTCATCTTGGCATCGAGCTGCTTTTGCACGTCGTCTAATGTCCAGTAATAGTTGTATGTGTTCTGTACCTGCTCGAAATAGCTGACAGTCACTCCGCCCGCATTAGCGAGGAAGTCGGGCAGAACCAATACCTTGTTCTTGAAGAGTATTTCATCCGCATCCGGGGTTGTAGGTCCATTTGCCAGTTCGCATGAAATTTTCGCCTTTATTTTGCTCGCGTTCTGGGAAGTTATAACGTTCTCGAGGGCGCATGGGAAGAGAACATCGACTTCAAGTTCGAGTAACTCCTCGTTGGTAATCGCCTTGGCGCCTTTGAATGTGGACATCTTTCCATCCTTCAATTTATGGTCTATGAGTTGCTTTGCAGAGAATCCTTTGGGGTCATAAATACCGCCTGATGTGTCGGAGACCGCCACAATCTTTAACCCGAGAATTTCTTCACCGAGTGATGCGGCAAACTGCCCTGCGTTTCCAAAACCCTGAATGGCTGCAGTCGCTCCCTGAGTCTTTAAGCCAATCTTTTTTGCTGCCTCTCTCAGTACGAATATGCCTCCACGTGCGGTGGCATCTCCCCTTCCCTGGGATCCTCCGAGGGGGATGGGTTTGCCAGTTATGACACCGGGGTGGCTTTGGTTCATGATGGTCTCGTATTCATCCATCATCCATGCCATTATCTGCGGGTCTGTGTAGACATCGGGGGCAGGCACGTCCCTGTGCACGCCCAACTCATAGGCGACTGCACGCATATATCCTCTCGCGAGCCTCTCCTTCTCCGACACTGAGAGTGCCTTGGGGTCACAGGTGACACCGCCTTTTCCTCCACCGAGGGGAATGTCTACGACAGAGCATTTCCATGTCATCCATGCGGCGAGTGCCCTGACCGTATCGATGGTCTCCGTGGGAAACCACCTCAATCCGCCCTTGGTCGGGCCTCGGGCGTTGTTGTACTGCACACGGTAGGCGTGGAAAATCTTCGTGGTGCCATTGTCCATCTTCACGGGAATGGTGTATTTGTACTCCCTCATGGGCCACCTGAGAAGTTCCCAGGTTGCCTTATCGAGGTTTAACCTCTTCGCAGTCTCGTCAAGCTGTTGCTGCGCAATCTTGAATGGGTTCAATTCTTCTGCCATTGTTTCACCTTCTGTCACTTTGACAGATGAGACTGCTCAAAAAATCGCTTTATAAAGTTATCTATCTGAGTATGGCTCAAAACGTAAAAATCCAAGGAAATATTCTTATCTTGCTGATTTATTCAATTATTTTTTCTTTTTTACCTATTAACAATAGTTTCAGCAATATTTTTCGACGAGCATTTCCACAATATTGTCGACCTCGCCTTTCTCATTTTCAAGAGAGATTATTTTTTTCCTGCTCTTATGCCCGGCAATGATTCTTGGAGCATTCATGTGGCAAGAGAGAAAGGAGAGAAGGTCTCTGTTGGCTTCACCTTCCAGTGCCTTTGATTTCACATACACCTTTATGCCATCATCCCACCTTTTTACCTTGTAGGTCCTCGCATTGGGGATGACCGTGATCCTCAGCATGCTGCTCATGAGCCTCCGACCTCGAACTCTGAATAGATAGTCTTGAAGAGAGAACAACTGGCCTGGCTCAGAGGCTTTCCTTCCACACAACCGATACCATATTCAAACCGTATGCGATAGGTGCCCTCTTTTTCAATGCGCATCTCGTAACTCTTCTTACCCCCGGGAGAAAGTTTTTCTGGAAACCCTTCCCAGATGCAGATCTTCTGTATCTCAACCTTCCATTCTCCCTCCCATTTCTCCACGGTGAAATCATTGCATCCTCCGAAGAAAATGAGGTCATGTCCCCTATTATGGATAATAACGGTGATTGGTTGGTCAGGTTCGTATTTGTCTTTGTCTGTTGAGACTGAAACAGTCGGCTGAGAAATGCATCCCATCATGAGCAACATGAAAATGGGAAGAGAGAAATTCCTCATCCCTTCACCTCAGAGGCGCCTTGCACTTCCAGCAACGGGTTGCGGTGGATGAATTGTTTCTCCCGCAGGAGGGGCAGATATTGAGCGGGGCATGCTTTCCTATCTTCCTCTTCCTCTTCTTCTTTTTAGGGAGCAAGTAGACTACCCCTACCGCAATGAGGGCAAGGAGTGCGATGATGGAGGAAAAGATAATAAATGAGGTGAGATTGCTTCCTCCCTTCTCCTCGGGCTCTGGCGATTGGGGGGGAGGCGTTGTCTGTTCAACTGCTCCTTTCCCGACAGATATTCGGACGGTAGCCTCCTTGGTCTGCGCCCCCATCTTTGCAGTGAGGGTTATTGTATGTGAACCTTCGGAGAGTGATTTGGAGAATTTCTTCTCCTGCCCCAGGAGTCCGTCGATATCACTCTCCCAGATATAATAGATTTGGGCATGAGTCTGCGTGACGGATGCCTCGAACAGTATCGCTTGTTCGGGTGTGAATACAGAATCCGGGGCGGGTGATGCGATTGAAATTTCGAGCTTTTCTGGCGTGAGGGTGGGCGAGGAGGTGGGAGGAACATTCTCTTTCACCTCAAATTCATACTGGATGTATTGTGTGTAACTAGGACAGGGTGGATACGCCTGCGGTATTTCGGTGCAGAAAATGTTGCTTACATAGAGGAGGCTGCGTCCGAGCTTTTCGGATTTTACCTTATACGCCACGTTGACCACCTTGCTTCCTCCCTCCGCAAGTTCGAATGCATAGTCCTTCACTATAATATCCAGTACGGGGGAAAATACGTGTGAATTTATGGCTGCAAGTTTATATTTCCCTACATTGCTATATGTGATTGTAAAGGTTCCGGACTCTCCCTGAGAGACAGCCTTTTCAAGCGTTATGGTGACCTGAAGGTCATCCTTCCCTGCCGCCTGCACATATGGAATAAAGTTTAAGACGAGGAACAACCCTACAATTATGCACGCGCTCTTCCTCATTTTTTGAAATTGCATAGAATACCTCATCGCCCCCTCTTTCCATTTGCATTTAAAAGGTTTCTGGTTTTGATTTTGTTGGGTCATTGTTGTTGAAATTAATCCAATAGTCATCAGCATCCGTCCCATCCTCATCGTAAAACTCATGAATTAGGCCATTGATTTGGTGTATGTGCGAACTATGATACCCACACACGACTACGGCTGCTTGAAGTCTACTTTGAGCTTCTCTACTTCAGTCCAGACTTCTCCTTTCTTAGACCCTGGAATAATCAGAGCGTCCCACTTGGGGAAAAACTCATCCATGAGTTCTATAAGTTCGGGGTCTTTGCGCACAGCCTTCATCCATTTGTCGTAATCTTCACGATGCTCATACTCGTCCAAGAACATCCAGCTTTCCTCAGACGACCCTTCTTCAGTAAAAGTGAAGAAGCGAGACATAACATAGTAGAACTTCTCCGGATGAGACTTCTGGTAGTCCATCATTTCACGCCAAACCTCAAATTGCTCACTGCTTTTTTCTTTTGGGATACGCCATCTAACGATATTAACCAACAAATTAGTTCGCCTCCATTTTTTTCTTCTTTCAGATAAATTTCGAGTAGTTGTTTTGGATTAATCCTTTTCTAATCCGCTTGAGAACCTAGTCTGATTGTTTCATATATGAAAAGGCTATATAAATCCATATCCCAAATCGCTGAAAGCAGCGAGAAAGCCGGTCGCATGTCCGATGATTTTTACCCTGCCGGGTGAGATTTTGGGCATAGCACCATGGTTTTATTAATCCTGTTACATATCTCTTTGCATTTCGGAGGTGTAATATCAAAATAAACACAATTCACTAAATACAAGATTCTTGTATGGAAATAAGTGTCGCCCGCCACACACAGTGCCTGGGTTCATCGTCCTTGCGCTGTGCAGGGGCGTAACTCCCCGCCTTGGCGCAACGAGAATTCGTGCTCCACCAGTTAACTCTCCATGTCGGGCTGTATCCCTCCTCTTGCGCAGAGCCTCATGTCAGCAATTCGGTCTGTCCTCGCAGGAGGGCACATATCCTTCGTCAGGAATTATTTAAAGGTTGTGGTTCTGAAATCCTTTCAGCTGAGTCGATGCCCACTCAAAAAGAAGAGAATGACAATCGATATGCATACACCATACCATGAAAATCCTGCACTCGATTTCATTTCGTTTCGTATGATTGTGCCATTATGAATGACCATTACCACGCGCTCGAGATTGTGGATATCCTCGAGTGGATTAGCCTCCACGACGATGACGTCAGCAACCTTTCCTGATTCAACTGTCCCCAGTTCCTTTTCCTTATTGCACACATATGCGGCATTTTTTGTTGCTGACAAAATTATTTCCATTGGAGTCATGCCTGCTTCCTGCATAAGCTCCATTTCTGTCATGGGCATTCCTGACTGCCAGGAGCAATTGTATCCATTGAAGTCTGTGCCCAGGGCGACCCTGCCCCTGCCTCCGGCCTCAATAAAACGACGGAGGTTTTCTATGGCAGCTTCGCGGTACCCATGCCCCACGCATTTCCATAATTCAAGTGTCGGCACCCAGTAGACATCATCCCTGGCAATTCTTCCCAAAAGATCGGCAGGCAGGGTATCAACAACCATATGGGCAATATCGTCTACGCCTGCTGTTATGGCACGATCCAGGTCACGCGAGGCTGTTACATGTGCGGACACGATGGTACCATGATTGTGCGCAACCTCCACGATTGCGAAGGCTTCCTCTAATGTGAGCGTATTTGGAACCCTTCTGGGTAAGGTGTCTCCTCTCTCTATGGCAATTTTGATTATGTCTGCGCCTTCATCGAGGAGCATGCCTACCTTCTGGCGTGCATCCTCCGGTGAATCGACGGTCAGGGCAAGACCCGCGCCTCCCCACGGCACTATGGGATATCCCTCGGGTACTGTGACCAATGGTCCCGACATGACAAGTCGTGCATTGGCATTATCCAATCCGAATTTATCGCGTAGGGAGAAGTCGGGTTGGCTCCCAATGTCGCGGACGGTTGTCACTCCCGACCATGCCCACTTCCTTAAATTATCCTCATTGAGCATGCTGTGGACATGAGCATTTATGAATCCGGGCAGCATCGTGCCCCCTCGGACATCGATGACCTTCGCGCCTACGGGGATTTGAATGTCTTTGCGTCGACCAACATCGACGATGTGTTCTCCCTCGATCACCACCACAGAGTCAGGAACAGGTTTCACACCCGTTCCATCTATGAGGATTCCATTCACCAGCGCGATAGTTTCTGATTCCCCCTTTGTCAGATAGTGAGGATAGAAAAAAGTGAGGACAAGAACTACAAGCAGGAGTGGCAATCGTTCCTCTCTTTTCAGTCTCATTTTTTCTCACCATTCTTTTTCTTACCTACAATCTTGTCAAGTTCCTCTTCACTCAGGTCCAGATACAACGTCCCGTTCTCACCTCGTACCTCGAGCACGTCATCCAGGAAGAGCACTTCCCCCTCTCCAAGGTCACCCTCCAAATAAGCGTCGGGACCAGGGTCTGCGCCAATGCTGAGCTTTGTAAGGCTGGATTTCGTCCTGAGGGTGACTGAGAAAGTGTGCCGCTTCATGCGTTCCCTCCCAAAAGGTTATATATTATGTTATGGAAGGTTCAATCCGACAGAGGGGGCAATGGTCAGACATGAGGGTCAACGAACTCTTCTTCGAACTCTCCCACGAAAACAGGCTTGCGATTCTCAGGCTCCTCCAGAAAAGGAAGATGAAGAATAAGCAGATCTCAGAGAGTCTCGACACATCCCACACCGAAACGGTGCGCCACTTAATGCGGCTGGGAGACATAGGACTCATCGAGAAGGATATGGAAGGATATTACCTTCTGTCCCCCCTCGGCACGACCTTGCTCACACTCGTCTCCGTATTCGATTTCCTCTCCGAGAAAGATGGCTACATGAGGAACCACATCCCCAACCTTCCCCCTGCCTTCGAGGCGAGAATAGGAGCTCTCACCGGGTCGTCTGTCATCTCAGAGGTCATGAACACGCTGGGAAAGAGCACACAAATCATAGAGAATGCAAAGAAATATGTGTGGTTCATGGCAGACCAGATAAACACACATAATCTCCCCTTCCTCAAGAAGAAGATGCAGGAGGGTATGGAGTTCAGGTTCATTCAGAGGAAGGGCTATACACCGCCACCTGGATTCGAGTGGAGCGAGGAGCCATTCCCCGACGTAAGATTTCTGAACGAGTGGTCACTCAATGTCTACCTCAACGAGTGTGAGGGGATGCTGCGGTTTTACGGACGCGATGGCAAGATTGATTATGCAACCTGTCTTTATTCTACGAAGCAGGAGTTCCACTCTTTCTGCTATGACCTCTTCCTCTCCTTCTGGAAAAAGATAGACGAGAAACTCTAGAAGCTGTCTATCTTGTCAATGACACCCAACAGTGTTTCTACCTTTTCGCAGCCACCAAGACTTTCCTTCAACCTGTCGACGAGCACCGTCTTCATGCCTGCTTTCTTGGCACCTACGATGTCTTTCGCATAACTGTCCCCCACATACAGAGACTCTTCAGGCGCGACACCGAGCTTCGCCAACGCCACTTCAAAAATCCTTCTGTCTGGCTTCGGGAACCCAACCTCTGAGGAAAGAATGATGTCTTCGAAATATCCCTCGATGTCGAGCCCTCTCAATTTCTGGCGCTGGTTGGGGAAGGCATTGGATATGACGGCGAGTCTCATCCCTTTCTTTTTCAGACCGGCGAGGGTTTCATCCACCTCGGGGAATTTTAGGACGTTGAGATTCATGTTGAAATATTCCTGCATAGCCCCTGCATCCTCACAAGTAATCTTGAAGCCCAGCAAGTTCATGGCAAATATATGGAATTCCTCAAAATACCTTCCCTCATCCTCAATAGGGAAGTGAGCCCTGTCGTAGGCATCAAACTCAGGTTCCTGCTCATCCAAATCCTTCTTCGTGACAAAAAGTCCCAGTTCCCGGCAGGCTCGAGCCCATACTTCATTGGCTGGTGGTTCCACATAGAATAACGTTCCACCACAATCGAAGAAGATTGCCTTGAGCATTGGGGTACTCTCTTGAGGATTATTTAAGGGTTGTGGTTAAAGTCAATATTCAACTTATCTTTCTTTATTTCCTTATATGCTATCTTCAACACAAAGATAACCAAACCAATTCCCAGAAATAGAATAATTGATTCTTTAATAAAGATGAAATAGAAAATAATTGTGCAGACACCTATAATACCAAATACCATGCACATAGATAGCTCAAAACTCAAATGTTCTGAGAGGAATCTTCTTAAAAATAATCTCGAGCTCATTACTCCGAATGACAAACATAATGATCCTATGATATAGATTATGGCGCTATGTCTAAAGAAGAAGAAAATTAAGAATGCTATTGCGGAAATGAGCAGGAAAGTCAAAGGAAATGCATAGGATTCATCTT
>Ga0315268_10000842_pt1 | contig 35937 bp, 36 predicted proteins | sample C1_top_MG_FD_204535 | JGI IMG/M metagenome (GOLD analysis project Ga0315268, IMG submission 204535) | Sediment microbial communities from Yellowstone Lake, YNP, Wyoming, USA - C1_top | ecosystem: Environmental > Aquatic > Freshwater > Lake > Sediment | place: USA: Wyoming | collected 2017-08-01
CCACCGCGGTCGATATTGCCACCCATGTAGGCGTGCTGACAGACGCTCGCGCCCGCGAACGCCGAGCCGGTCCAGCGCCAGATCACGCGCTCGATGACGGTTTCGTTGTAGGGGTAGCCCGAGTTCTGGCCCTCGGCGATCTCGGTGACCACGGGTTTCTGGTCGACGACGTTGACCAGACCGCCGCGGCTGTTGTCGAAGGTGTCAAAGGTCCATGGCGCGGTCAGCGCATCCTTGCGCATGCTGCCGGGCGTGCCCCACCAGACGCCGCCGACCTCGTACGGGATCGCGGCCACCACGCCCCCGGCCACGTCGGCGTGACCGTAGGTTTCGCTGGCCGTGGCGCGCTGGCTGACGCCCTCGGCAAAATTGCCGGTCCAGATGATGGTGCCGGCGTCGTTTTGCTGGTTGGTGACGATGGTGATGCTGCCGTCGGGCCGCGCCTCGAAGGCGAGGATGTTGGCCGCGCTGCCCAGGTTGATCGTCCTTTCGGCATAGAAGGTATCGGTCAGCGTGTCGCAATTGTCGTCGCGGCCATTGCAGACCTCGGCCACCGGTCCGTCGCCGACGCACTCGACGCCGCTGTGGCTCGCATTGCACTGAAAGGTGCCATTGGCGCAGGTATCGCTGTCCGACCCGTCGCACGCTTGCCCGCGCGTGGGCCAGTCCTCGTCGGTCTGGGTGTCGCAATCGTTGTCATTGCCGTCGCAGGTCTCGACGCGATTGACGTCGCCACTGCAGTCGAGACCGATCTGTGCCGCATTGCAGACCCAGGTGCCGCTGGCGCATTGATCGGCATCGTCGCCGTCGCACGGCTGGTTTTTCAGGGGAAAGTCCTCGTCGCTCGTACCGTCGAGGTCGTCGTCCTGGCCGTTGCACAGCTCGGCTTTGTCGCGGCAGCGGTTGTTGCCCAGATCGCACTCGTCACCGGCCGGACAGCGCGGGTTGCCGTCGCAGCCGGCCACGCACGCGTGTTGCTGCGGGTGGCAATACTGCCCGACCTGACAGCTCGCGCTCGACGTACACTCGGGGCCGCGACAACCGCTCTCGTCGAAGCCGAGACAATCGCTGGCGCAGGCCAGCGGGCCCGAGACAAAACCGCGCATGGCGCAGGTGACGCCGGCCAGGTCGTCACCATCGCACAGCTCGGCACCCTGCCGATCGTTGTCGCCGCAGCCGGGCGGAGAGCCGCACTGCGAAACGTCGTAGTTGCCGCAGTTGTCGGTGCAGAGCAGCGTGCCGGCACCGTAACCGAGCGATTCGCACGTGGCGTCGCCCAGGTCGAGGCCGTCGCAAGTCTCGACGCTGTCGCGCTGGCCATTGTGACAGGCCTGGCCCGGCGCACACGTCGAGCGGTCGAAGTCGCTGCAGTTGACCAGGCAGCCCAGGTTGCCCGGACCAAAGCCCTGGCTGCTGCACGACTCGTTGACGAGGTCAGTGCCGTCGCACTTCTCGCTGCCAGCGCGCTGGTTGTTGCCGCACACGGTGTAGCTCGGCGTGCCGCCGTCGTCGCCATTCGAGTGTTCGGGAGAGGGACAGGACGCGACCAGCAGCGTGCAGACGAGGATCGACGGCAGCCTCTTGCTCATGGCGCGCTCCACATTTCAGTGCTTCTCGATGACGACGAAACCCTTGAGCGCGCCGTCGGGCGTGTGATGGCGCAACACGCGGCCGTGCATGGTGACCAGCTTGCCCGCGTCGTCAGTGCAGCGCAGCGTCACCTCGGCGTCAATGCTGGGCGCCTGGTCCGCCAGTACCAGCATGCAGGCATCCGAGAAGTCGGCGCCCTGGCCGTCGATCACGCCGCCCGAGTACTCGACCACCACGGGCGTGTTGATCGTGATGCGAAAGCTTTGGCGGCGGTTGGCAGGATCCAGGTTAAGGACCGGGACAAGGACCGGACCTGACGTCGCGGCCGGGGCCGGCTCGGGGGCCGGGATCGACGTCGCTGCGGCGACCGCGGCTGGATCGACAGACGCGACCGGGGCCGCCGCCCATTCGGTGGCCGGGGACAGTGCCGGGTCGGCGGCCGTGGCCGGAGTCGCAGGCGCGGCTGATTGCGGAGGCGCGGCCGGGGTCGAGGTTGGTTCGGACTTGTCGTCGGACATGGGCGACCTCGTGCGCGAGCGCGGGCTGCGTGCGCAGTGCAGCGCAGTCTAGCGCACCTGCGGCGCGGGCGTCACGCATCGGAGTATGCGTCGAAGCCACCGTCGGGCGGTCCGACGCAGACCCGGTCGACGCAGATCATCGACGGCTCGCAATCTTCGTCATCAACGCAGGCCAGTCCAGCGCCGTTGCCCAGCGCAAGCAGGATGTTGCAGCCAGGTGTCAGCACGGAAAACAGTTCAAACGCGCACAGCCGGCGCCAGCTCATCGCTGTTTTCATCGGACGACAACCTCCTGCTGTTGCTGGACCGCGCCAGCGGACTGCAGGCTGGTCATCCCGGTGGCGGTCACGACCAGACTAAACACCAGCGGGACCACACTGGCGGCCATGCCACCGAGCATGGCGAGGCCCCAGTTGGCCGATTGCCGCTTGTCCTCCCAGCTGGTCGAGGCAACCCCGATCTGTCCGTCGAGAAATGCGGCGGCGCCGCCAAAACCGAGCACGCCGAGCAAACCGGCGCCGGCCACGATCGAGCCCACGAGCAGCATCGGATCGAGTTCGCTGGCCGCGGCCGGTGCGGGGTCGCTGCTGGGAGCGGTCTGCGCCCACGACGGCGGTGCGAGCAGCAGCGCGGCACCAAGGATCAGCGCACAGCGCCGAATGTCGACCATGCTCGACGGGTTCGCAGCTCGAAAGATGAGACGCATCGCGATCTTCATGGGCTACTCCTGACCAGCCATCGCTGGTGCGCTGGTCGACGCATCGCGCTTGTCCCCGATGGCTGCGCACGCCACGTCGAAACAGATCCGGCATTCACCCGTTGTAGTGCACTGACGGCGACCCGCGTGAGGCGGTCGATATATTTTTTAACCGTTCAAGATCACGAAAGTTATTTGCGCGAAATCCGGCTAGCCGTTGCCGTCGAGGAAATCGAGCGCCACGCTGTCGCAGCAGGTCAGCCCGTGGCCCAGTTTGCGGCGACCTGGCTGCGGCGTGATCAGCGTGGTCGAGAGAACACGCTTGGGTCCGAGTCGCTCGCGCAGATCGTGCAGCCCGCGGCTCGGCACCGGTTGCTCGCTCAGCTTGCACTCGATGAGCATCAGTTTGCCGCCGCGGCCGACGACAAAGTCGATCTCGCGGCCATCGTGGTCGCGCAGAAAGAACAGGTCCGCGCTCTCGCCGCGATTGTGAAAATGGCGCACCAGCTGGCCGAGCACGTGGGTCTCGAAGATCGGCCCGAGCAGCGGGCTCTGCTCGAGCTGGTCGACGCTGCGCAGTCCGGTCAGATGGCAGACGAGGCCCGTGTCCAGGAAGTAGAGCTTGGGCGTCTTGACCACGCGCCGGCCAAGATTCTCGAAGTAGGGCTCGAGCAACTGGACCAGGCCAGATGCCTCGAGGACCGAGAGCCAGGCCCGGATCGTGTTGGCGGCGACCCCGACGTCGGCCGCCAGCGCGTTGGAGGAGACGAGCTGGCCAGTGCGCGCGGCGCACAGCCGCAAGAACCTATCGAAGTCGCGCAGGCTGCGCACGTTGAGCGCCGAGCGCACGTCGCGCTCGAGGTAAGTCGCGACGTAATCGGCGTAGAAACGGCCCGGCTCGAGGTCAGCGGCGTGCAACTCGGGGTAACCGCCGCGCACGATCCATTGGAGCAGACGGCTCCGGTCCAACTTTTTGCCGAACCAGGCCACGTACTCGCGCGCCGACAGGCTGTGCAGCGTCAGCACCGCGGCGCGGCCGGCCAGGCTCTCGGTCACTCCTTGCATCAGATCGAAGCGCTGCGAGCCGGTGATCAGAAAACGGCCATTGTGCTGCCGGTGGCGGTCGATGTCGGCCTTGATGTGGCGCAGCAGGCGCGGCGCGTACTGCACCTCGTCGATGACCAGCGGGGGCGGGTGGTGCTGCAGGAAGGTCTCGCCTGACTGCTCGGCTTCGTCGGCGACCATCGGCACATCGAGCGAGACGTAGCCGTGGTCCGCGAAGAGCCGGGCAAGCAGGCTGGTCTTGCCGGTCTGGCGGGCGCCGGTGACGACCAGCGCCGGCCGCTTGGCCGCTATCTTGCGCAGGCAGGGCGCGATCTCGCGGTCGATCCACATCTTCGGGTAGTTTGCAATACAATTGCGTATTTTTCAATAATCGAAATAAACCATAGACCAACATGGGGACAGAGCCCAACTCCACTGTCGCCATGCTCTTGAAGTGGGCGCTGTAACGTCGACGTCGTTTGCCGACAAGATACGCGCGCTACTCCTCGCTCACCATTGCGGGAGCACTGGCCGGCGTGGCGGGTTTCGGTTGAAAAAGCAAATCAGCGAGCAGCACGCCGCCGAGGGCCACGGGTGCGACAAGTGGTGAGAACCAGAGCGCGCACATACTCGCCGAGCTTGCACCCATCAACGCGAGGGACAGAAAAGAAGACGGGGTCGGCGGGGGTAGACTGTAACCCGTGGCCAGTTGCGACACGATGGCCAGGGCGGCTATCCCCACGAGGGCGACCGTCGGCAAGCAGCCCGCTGCTGCACCTGCGAGCCTGGGCCACCAGTCCTGACCGGGAGGCGAATCGAGCACGGCACAGATACCGACAGCGAAGGGAGCCAGGACCACATTGGTGAGTGCGCCAATCCAGGCGCCAAGTGCAACGATCAAGGCAACGAGACTGATGGTCGGGATCGGCCCGACCCTAGGATTGCCACCTAGCAAAATGACAGCAGCAGCCGGCGCTACAAGAGCGCAGGCACCAACGCCGAGTCCTGCGCTCGCCGCACAGGCGCCCAGTGAGAACCAAGGAATCTGCAGGCCTGGGTCCCTTGCCGCGTTGACGGCAGCAGGCGTCGACGATGCGCCAGCATCGGGCAGTGCGGGCTGCGGAGTTGGTTGCGTTGCGGCTTGAGTCGCTGCCTGAGACTCGGCTTCCGGCGCAGCATCATGCGCGGGCAGAGATTGCGCCCGGGATGACTGAGCGAACAACAGTGCAGCGCCGACGACCACTAGGTACCGGTGAGCGTGGACAACGCGAACTCTGCTCACAATGCGAGAGACGAGACGCATAGAGATCCCTCCGCGTTATTCCTGGCTAGCCGTCACTCGTGCACTGGTCGACACATCGGATTTCGGCCGAAAGAGCAAGTCCGCGAGGAGCACGCCGCCCACCGCGATCGGTGCGACCGCGAGCGACAGCGGGGCCAGTACCATCCCGTGAAGCATTTCTCGCGCGCCTGGCCCATTGGTCGGGTAGACGAGGGGATGAAATTCGAGATAGACGAAGACGCCCACCAACGCGGCCAACGCGATCAGACCGGCGCCCGCACCAACCGGTGCCGGCCATTCGCGACCGGTGCGAAGCGAGTCGACAAGCGCGCCGACGCCGACGACGGCCGGGGCAAGCAGCGCAATCAGATCCGCGATGAGCAGGAGGGGAAAACCGCCGCTAAGCAGAAAGCCCACGCCCAGTGCCAATCCAGTCCCAGTGCACACCGCGCCAGCGACCAGCACGGTGCTATTGGCCTGCCACCATGACTCTCTCGGGGTCGCCGCGCTTCTGGACGCTGGTGGTGCCGCGATCGGCGCCGGCGTATCAGATTCGGGAGCGCGGTCCTCTATGGGCAGAGGCTGCGCCCGCAACGGAAGTCCAGGTAGCAGTGCAGCAGCGACGACCAGCGCGCACCAGCGTGTATTGGCGCCACTCGATCCACTCACCGCTCGCGAAGAACAATGCATTGCACATGCTCCTTTTGGCTGCTCGTCTGCCTCGGCGCGGCACGACGGGCGGGCCGGCTGCAATGCACCGACGCCATCCGCTCAGGGGTGGTCGATCTTTTTGCTAACTGCGCGAGAACAACTGAGTAATCAGCGCATAGCCCGTGCCGTTCTGATTCTTCTATTCCAACGAGCGCAGCGAGCCCATCCATGTGCATGCCGTCAGGGGCGAGAAGGAATGCAAGTACTGGCTGTTCGTTGCCGAGTTCGAGATCCAGGAGGCCTTTGCCCATCGCATCAGCCCCAGAGACCGACGCGTTGTTGGGAATCGTTCACCGCCCGGAGAAACTGCGGAAGACCGCGTGACGTCACGCGGTCGGGCAACCGTGCGACAGCTCACTTCTCTGTCGCCTGTCACTTCTCCGTCGACGCGGTCTTCTCGGTGACCTCGCCCGGCGGCAGCAGCAGCCCGCCACCGACGATCAATGCGCCGACCGTGGTCGCTGCCAGCAGTCCGCCCGCCCACAGACCGGTCGTGCCCAGCTGCCCCTCGTAGGAGGTGATGGCGCCGTCGTTTTGGCTGAGCTGGTACAGCTCGTAGCCGCCAAAGATGAAGCTCGCCACCGACAGGACCACGGCCACACCCGCGCCACCGAGCGCGCCATAGCCCCACCAGGTGAGCACCTCCTGCGGCACCACTGGCGCGCCGCCCCGGCCGCGGACCCCGGCCACGTCGAGCTCGCGCCGCAGCCGCGCCTCGTAGCCGCGCACGTAGCTGCGGCCAAACGGCACCTGGTACAGGCCGCGCTCGAGCGCGTCCGAGATGGCCGAGCGTGCCACCACCTGTTCGGTATCGGTTTGCAGCGCGGCCAGCGCGAGGTCGCCCTCGATTGCAGCGCCCGTGGTCCAGTGTTCGTCGCCGCGCGACACGGCAAACGGCGGATGGCCCTGCAGGTTGATTGCCAGCGCCTGCTCGCGGTTCTTGTAGACCTCGGCCACCGGCACTCCGCGCGCGTCGACCACGGCAAAGTGGCCAGCCTCGTCGGCGTCGAGCACCAGGTGCGGCGCGGCGTGCTGTGGGTCGGCCCACAGCGCATGGTCGAGCTCGAGCGCGGGTGGCTGCAAGAACAGGTCGATGCGCGCGCGCCGATCCGCGACGCCTTGATTGGCCGCCTCGATGAAGGCGCCGATCTCGTCGTAGCGCACCTGGCCGTCGCCATCGACGTCGGCCGCGCCGTTGAGCGCGCTGAGGATCTCGTTGCTGAACACACCGCCGCCGATGCGCGCCCACTCGTGGGTGGCGCGGTCGCGGCTGGTGGCGAGCAGCGCGCCGGTGTTGGGGTGGGCGGCCAGGGTCTCGGCCTCGAGCAGCGCACGCACCGCCTGCACCGCCTCGGGGCCGCGGTTGAGCAGGTGATAGGCGCTGCAGGCGTCGACGATGATGTGGTTGAAGCGCGCCGGAGACGGCGTGATCACCACGCCAAACAGGTCGCCGCGGGTGAGCCGGCCGTCGAGCAACGAGACATAGCCTTCGCCCGCGCCATCGACCGCGCCGTGGCCGGTGTAGACGAAGATCAGCTCCGGGCTCAGGCCCTGCTGCTTTTCGATCTGCATGCTGGCAAAGATCGCGGCCGCGACCTGCTCGAGGCTGGCGCGCGTGGGCGGCAGCGCTTCGCGGGCCAGTTTTGGAAAGCGCTGCTGGGTATCGGCGTCGAGCACGGCCAGCAGATGCAGGCTGGCCGCGCCCGGCTGCAGCGTCTCGGCATAGCGGGCCGCGTCGTCGTCGGCGTAGTCGAGCGCGGGCACGTTCTCGTCGACGCTGCGGTTGACCCCGATCACGAGCACGTGGCGCTTGACCACAGCGGCCGGTGCCGCCTCGACGCCGTTCGCCAGACTCGCATTCGCCGGACCGCTGTTCGTCTGGTCGGCCGCCGCACTGCTTGCCAGCAGCGTCGCCGCTCCGAGCGCAGAGAAGAAGGCGCTGCTTCGGGCACAAACTCGCGTCATGGGGCCCCCTCCACGATGACAACTTCGATGGTCTGCACAATTCCGTCAAGCCGCTGACCGAGACGGGCAGACTCGAGCAGTTCCGCAGTCCCGCGCTCGTCGCACTGCGCGCACCAGATCACGTACAGCGTTGCCGGGCCAAGCGCGACGTTGGCGTCAACGTCGATGTAGACGTCGAGCACCTGCTCGCCGTCGCTGCCGACGCCGGGTGGCGGCGCATTGCCCGGGGCAGCGGTGTGCACCTTGCCGGCCGCATCGACCAGACACAGCGTCGGTTGCCTGCCGGCCGACCCGGGTTGCTTGAAACTCGCCACCAGGGTTGCGCCGCGTGGACAGGGCACGGCCGCGGTCAGCTGCCGCGCCTGGCCGTGCTGCACGCAGAACGCGCGCGCACCGGGGACGGTCGTGCCCGACCGCCCCTTTTCGACAAAACCATCGTTGCGCGGCCACAGCACGACCAGCAGCAGCGCCGAGGCAGCGGCAAACGCTGGCAACCCGAACCACAGCGCAAGCCGTGGCTCGCGGCGCGGCGCCACCTCGGCCAGCACCATGCGCAACATGGCCTCGCGCTCGATCACGCTGGGCTGGTCCAGATCGTCGCCGGCCAGGGCGCGCTCGGCCAGCACCATGGTCTCGTACTCGGCGCGACACTCGGCGCAGCCGTCGAGGTGCGCGAGCGCGTCTCGACGTGGCGCGCCGGTCAGGCGGCCGTCGAGCAGCGCGTCGAGGGCGGGATGGCGGTGTGTCATGCCTTGCCCCCGATCGCGCGCAAAGCCCTGTGCAAGCGGCTGCGCACGCGGCGCTCGAGCGTGCGCACGGTCGAGCGGCCCATGCGCATCTTCTTCGCGACCTCTTCCTGCCCCAGCCCTTCCTCGAAACGCAACGCCACCAGTCGCCGCTCGCGGTCGGGCAGCTTGGCAACAAAGTCGCGCACCGCATGGATCACGCCGTCGCGCCGCAGCCGCTCCTCGGGGTTGGGCCCGGGGTCGACGATGGCGTCGGTGGTCTCTTCAAACAGGCGACCCGACACCCGCGTGTCCTGCTCGGCCGCGCGGCCGCGAAAGCCGTCGATGACGATGTTCTGGGCAATGCGCCTCAGATAGGCGCCGAACGACGAGATGCCGTCGAACGAGGAACGCGCAGTTGGAGAAAAGGCGCGCACGAAAGTCTCCTGCACCAGGTTCTGCTGCGCGTGCAATTGCGGGTAGCCGCGGAAGGTCACGCTGCTGCCCTTGGAGTCGAAGCTGAAGCCAGCACGCGCCAACACTTCGATCTCGCTGACGTGCTGGTGGTACAGCAAGGCAAGAGCCTCCTGCTCGCCGCGGCGAAACGCCTCGAGCAATGTGCGATCAAGCTGCAATGTACCGACGCCCCCCGCGCCGTAACGGTCGGTTTTCTGCTCAACTGCCCGACAGCAGAGAAATATTTTACATGCAGCGGTCGCGCGTCCGGTAGCATAATTGCGACTCGCGGTATGTATCGCAAACCCGTCGAGTGTGGCGACATCGGCTGTTGCGGGAGGGCGCAGCGTGGGGGCGAAGCTGACAGCGCTGCTGTTGCTGCTGGCGACCGGCCTGGCTGGCGCGGCGCGCGCTCAAGACTGCCCGACCCGCCCCTACTGGCCAACCCGCGAGTGGCATTCGCGCGTGGTCCCGACCAACGCGGCACGTCCCGCCCAACTCAAGGCGCTGGAAGACTATGCCTATACCGACGTCGGCGCGGACTGCGACGTCACGCGCCTGCGCACCGACGCTGTGCTGGTCATCCAGAACGGCGAGATCGTCCACGATCGTCAGGTGCACGGCTATGACTCGTCGGGCAAGCGCCACATCTCGTGGGCACTGGCGGCAAGCATCACCAACGTCCTGACCGGCGTTGCCGTACAGCGCGGCGTTGTGCACCTCGACGACTCGATCTGCAAGTACCTGAGCGACGTCGCCAGCGACCACTGCGCGATCACGATCCAGCACCTGCTCGAGTCCGCGTCCGGGCTCGAGTGGATCGATGCACAGGACACCGCTTCGAAGCAGGCCTGGTCGCTGCAACAGATGCTCTACGGCGATGGCCACGGCGACACGGCGCGCTTCGTGGTCGACCAGCCGCTGCGCGACAAGCCCGGCACCAGCTGGCACGAGTCGGCCGGCGACGCGACGCTGCTGGCGCACGTCGTGGACGCGGCCATGCAAGTCAGCAGCGACGGCGACTGGCCCTGGAGCGCGCTGTTCGACCACACCGGCACAAACTACCTCGTGCTCGAGCGCGACCTGAGCGGCGGCCCGCTCGGCGGTACCCACGTCTGGGGCATGCCATGGGACTTTGCCCGGATCGGCTTCTTGTTTCTCAACGACGGTTGCTGGGACGGCCAGCGCTTGCTGCCCGCGGGCTGGGTCGTGGCCTCGACCACCGTGCCGCAGCCCTACCGGAGCAAAAAAATCGACGCCGGAGCGAAGCTGGTGCCAGGTCGGTTGTGGTGGCTCAACAAAGCAGTGCCCGAGCAGAACACGGCCAAGCCGTGGCCGCAGTTGCCCGACGACAGCTACGCCGCGATCGGTCAGGGCGGCCAGTACATCGTCGTCATCCCAGCGCTTGACCTGTTGATCGTGCGCACCGGTGACGATGGTGCGAACTCGGTTTTCAATTTTGAAAAATTTGTGCTGCTGGCGATGGCGCTGGCAACACCGTAGTCGGGGACGATGTCCGGTTGCTTGAAAAGACTGATGATGCTGCTTGCGCTCGCGCTGGCGTCCACCGGCGCCGGATGCGGCCGCTACGTCTCCAACGAGTTCGAGCTGGCCACGGCCGCGCGCGCCAAGGAGACCTGCAGCTGCCTGTTCGTGGCGCTCATGTTGCAAGAGAACTGCAACACCACGACGGCAACCGATCCGCCGCTGACCACGGTGCAGGTCGATCTGCCAAACAAGGTGGTCGAGGCGCAGGCCCTGCTGATGTGGTCGGCGCGCGCCCGCTTTGTCGACGAGCACGCTGGCTGCGTGCTCGAGTGAGCGTCGATGGCCCTTGAGAACCGACCGAGGTGAGCGACGATGCACGCATGCGAATTGAAATGGCGAGCACATGCGACCGTGGCGCTGTGGGCGGCGCTGTGGTTGTTGCCGACAGCAGCGTTGGCCCAGAGCGAGAGCGCGCCCGCTGAGCCGAGCACCAGCGCTCCGACGACCGCACCGCTGCCCGAGCAACCGCCAGTGCAGCCTCCGATCGCAGTCAAAAAGAGCCCGCCAAAACCGGCGCCACGGCTCGACGTGGTCAAGCTGACCGGCGTCTCGTTTGCGGGTGGCGCTGCCGCCACGGTGATCGCAGTGCCCACCGCGCTGCTGCTCGGCTCGCTGATCGGCTCGCTGCCTCCAAATCTGATCGCGGCTGCGGTGCCGGCAATCCTGGTCGCTGGCGTGGTGCCGCCCGTGCTCGTAGCCGGCAGCGAGTGGCTGCTGCAGGCCTGGCTGGGCGGCGAGGCCGGGTCGTTCTGGTGGAGCTGGGGCGCGACCACGCTGGTGCATGTCAGTGCGCTGGTCTGCGGCGCGCTGCTCGGTGTGTCGACGTCAAATGCCGTCACGCTGGCCGGGCTGGTCGGGGTCGAGGCATTGCTGCTGCCGACCACCGCGACCGCGGTGTTGTTGCTGACCAGGCCCGAGGCTGAAAGTGAGAAGTGAGCGCGCCCTGATCGCACTGCTGGTCGTCGGCCTCGCCAGCGAGGCGCGTGGCCAGAACTGCCCGACGCGGGATTACTGGCTGACCGAGGGCTGGCGATCGCGCGCGACCGAAGTGCGAAATGGCCGCGCCAGCGAGCTCGCGGTGCTCGAGGACTATGCGCTGACCGAAGTCGGCACGACCAGCGACGACAAGCGCATCCGCACCGACGTCGTCATCATCATCCAGAATGGCGAGATGGCCTACGAGCGCTACGTGCGCATGTACGAAAACTCCAAGCTGCACATCTCGTGGGACATGGCCCGCAGCGTCACCAATGTGCTGACCGGAATCGCCGCACAGCAGGGTGCCGTCCAGCTCGACGACTCGATCTGCAAGTACATCGATCAGGTTGCCGACGATCACTGCGCGATCACGGTACACGATCTGCTCGACTCGGCCTCCGGGCTCGAATGGACCAACGCGCGACAGAGCGACCCGGCGCAGGCTGATTCGATGAAGGCCATGCTCTACGGTGAGGGCCACACCGACGTGGTGCGGTTCGTCGTCGACCATCCACTGCGCGATTCGCCGGGCACCGCTTTCAACGATTCGGTCGGCGATGCCACGCTGCTGGCCAGCGTCGTCGACGCAGCCATGCGCGCACACCACGGCCGCGACTGGCCGTGGGCCACGCTGTTCGACCCGCTCGGCGTCGCGACGGCCACCATCGAGCGCGACCTCCTCGATCATCCGCTGGGCGGAACCCACTTCTGGGCCACACCCGATGACTATGCACGGTTGGGTCTGTTCATTCTCAGCGACGGCTGCTGGGCCGGGCAGCGCTACCTGCCCGAGGGGTGGCTGGCCGCTTCGACCGCGGTCCAGACGCCATACAAGACCAGGAAGGTCGATCCCGATCTCGGCCTCGTCGCTGGCCGCCTGTGGTGGGTCAACCGCGCGGTGCCCGAACAGGGCATGAGCAAACCTTGGCCGCAGCTGCCCGACGACACCTTTGCCGCGATCGGCCGCAAGGGGCAGAGCATGGTCGTCATCCCGTCGCGCGATCTGCTGGTGCTGCGTTACGCTGACGACGGCATCGCGGCCCAGTTCGATCTGCAAAAATTCGTTTTGCTCGCCATGCAGGTGGCGGAGCCGCTGTAACAAAGGGAGGCCGAGGGCATGCGCGCCTGGTGGATACTTGTTGCGCTTACGCTCGCCACTTTCGGTTGCGAGCGCTACTCGGCCAACGATCTCGAGCTGGCCACCGCCTACCGCGCCAGGGAGCTGTGCAGCTGCCTGTTCGTGGCGCGCCATACGATGCAGTTCTGCGACGAGATGACCGCGATCGACCCGCCGCTGGCCACCTTCAGCGTCGACCAGGAGCACCAGGTGGTCGAGTCGCAGGCGCTGCTGATGTGGAGCAACCGAGCGCGCTTTGTCGACAAGCGATCGGGCTGCGTGCTCGAGTGATCGGCGCTGTTGGTCTGGCGCCATGGGAGGGGAGATGAAGACGAGCAACGCGCTGGCACTGCTGCTGCTCGGTGGCCTGGCCAGCGAGGCGCGTGCGCAAAACTGCCCGACCCGCCCCTACTGGCCAACGACCGAGTGGCGCTCGCACGCTGACGAGGTCAAGGTCACGCGCGCGGCCGAGATCAAGGCGCTCGAGGAATTCATTTTCCCGGGCAACTGCATCGAGGCCGGGCGCAAGGGCATCTGCACCGAGGGCATGCTCATCATAAAAGCCGGCGAGATCGTCTACCAGCGCTATGGCCGAGGCTTCGATGCGAGCAAGCGCCACGCTGTCTCGTGGATCACGTTTGGCGCGATCAACGCGTTGACCGGAGTGGCGGTCGCGCACGGCGCAGTGACCCTGGCCGACTCGGTCTGCGACCACCTCACCGGCATCCGGCCAGACAACTGCGCCATCCGGGCGCAAGACCTGCTCGAGTGGAGCTCGGGCCTGGACTGGTGCCAGTACGTGACCAGCGGGCTTGAGGCCGGGGTCGGCGGCACCCAGCAACTGTCGGATCTGGCCATGCAAATTGGCGAGGGGCGAGCTGACCAGGGGCGCTTTGCGCTCAACCACCCCCGGCGCGACGAGCCTGGCACCACCTGGCTGATATCCGGCGGCGACGTGACTGCGCTGTCCGCGGTCATCAGCACAGCCATGACGTCGCAGTACGGCGAGCACTGGGCCTGGGACCTGCTGTTCGATCGCATCGGTGCCGGCAACTCGGTCTTCGAGCGCGACCGCCAGGGCACCCTGACCGTTTGGTGGGCAAGCCTGCACGACGTGGCGCGCCTCGGTTACCTGTACCTCAACGATGGCTGCTGGGACGGCGAGCGCATCTTGCCCGAGAACTGGGTGGCCGAGGCGGGCACCGTGCCGGTCGGATTCAAGACGCGGCGTATCTTGCAGGGCGCCGGCAACGACGTCGCGGGCCGCCTGTGGTTTCCCAATGTGGCCGTGCCCGAGCAGAACCTGGGAAAAATGCTGCCGTCCATGCCCGACGATCTCCTTTTGGTGGGCGTGCAAAGCGGTCCGATGCTCTTCGTCATCCCGTCGCTGGACCTGGTCATCGTGCGCCTGGGAGACGAACGCGAAGCCCAGATCCAGCTCGACCGACTGCTCGACCTGGCCGTGCCAATTGCGAGGTGAACCATGCGCCGTCTGACAATTGCTGTCTGCGTCCTGGTCAGCGCGCTTGCCTGCTGGGCGTGCTCGGCGCGGTACCAGCAAAACGATCTCGAGCTGGTGGTCGCAAGCCGCGCCACGCTCATGTGCACCTGCGTCTACACCATGGGCATGAGCGAACAATGGTGCGATGTTTTTTCGACCTACACGGTGCCCCTGTCCACCTATACCATCGACGACGAACACCAGGTGGTCGAGGCGCAGTTCGGTCTGATGTGGAGCGATCGCGCACGCCTGGTCAGCGACCAGTTCGGGTGCATTTTCGAATGAAAAACTTTTTCCCCGCCGTCATCCTGCTGGCAACTCTCGTCGCCGGCGCGGCGCGCGCTCAGAACTGCCCGACCCGTCCCTACTGGCCGACCACCGAGTGGCGCTCGCGCGCCGCCGAGGTCAAGGCCGCGCGCGCCGCCGAGGTCGCGGCGCTGGAGGACTACGCCTTCAAGGTGACGGGCAATGAGCCAGGGCTCACCGGCGTGCGCGTCGCCGGTTTTCTCATCGTCAAGAGCGGCGAGATCGTCTACGAGCGTTATGCGCTGGGTGCCGACGATGACAAGCGACAAAACTACATGGGCTTCGCCAGGAGCGTGGTCGGGGCGCTGACCGGCGTGGCCGTGGCCCACGGTGCATTGACGCTGGACGACTCGGTCTGCGCGCACCTCGACAACGTGCCCGAGGGCAATTGCACGATCCAGGTGCAGCACCTGCTCGACATGAGTTCGGGTCTCGACTGGCAAGAATCCCACCTTGGCGCGACCGGCGCGCTCGACCCGGTGCAGCACTGCTCGGTGGCGGCCATGAGCTTTGGCGAAGGCCGCGCCGACATGGCGCGCTTCGCGTTGAATCATCCGCGTCGCGACGAGCCGGGCGCCACCTGGCAGTTCTCCACCGGCGATTCCCTGGCATTGTCGGGCGTCGTCGGCGCCGCCATGACCCCGCAGTATGGCGAGCACTGGCCGTGGAGCCTGCTGCTCGATCGCATCGGCGCCGGAAACTCGGTTTTCACCCACGACCCCAGGGGCGCCCTGCTCCACTGGATCGCCAGCCTGCGCGACCTGGCGCGCTTTGGTTATCTCTACCTCAACGACGGCTGCTGGGATGGCGAGCGTCTGTTGCCCGAGCACTGGGTGGCCGAATCGCGCACCGTACCCGAGGCTTTCAAGCGCAAGCGCGTCGTCGAGCTGTGGGGCACCGAGGTGGCTGGCCGCGGCTGGATGGTCAACCAGGCTGTGCCAGAGCAGGGGTTGAACAAGAGCTGGCCCAATCTGCCCGACGACGCCTTTTTCATGGCTGGCGGTCTCGATGGAACCATCCTCTTCGTCATCCCGTCGCTGGATCTGCTGGTCGCCATCTGGGGCAACAACCACGACGGCAACTACGACATGGGCCGGATGATGGACCTGTCTCTGGCCATCGCGAGGTGAGCATGCGACGTCTGCTGCTTGCCTTGATCGTTCTCGTCGGCATGGCCGCAACGTCGGCCTGCAGCGACCCGTATCGACAAAACGACTTCGAGCTGTCCGTCGCCATCCGCGCCATGCTGATGTGCAACTGCCTGTATGCGATGAACATGGACGAGCAGTTCTGCGCCGCCGATTCGGCGCTGGTGACGCTGCCGCTCACGACCTACACCATCGACGTCGAGCACAAGGTGGTCGACACGCAGGTCGGACTGATGTGGAGCGACCGGCAGCGCTTTGTCAGCGAGAAGTTCGGTTGCGAGTTCGAGTGACGACTTTTTGAAATCTGGGCCAATCGGTTCTGCGTCAACGCGGCAGCTCTTCAAGAAACGTGCGCAGCGGGATCACCTCGACGTCGTCGATGCGCTGCGAGCGTTCACCAAGGAAGACGACGAGCTTGCGCACCTTGCGCCGCAGTTGCGCCTGCAGCGCCGACAACCCGCTGAGGTCGGTACGCGACACGTTGCGCGAGGCCTTGGCCTCGACCGCCCAGATCTCGCGACCGTGCTCGAGCACGAAGTCGACCTCGGCGCCATGACTGGTGCGAAAGTACGACAGCTTGAGCTCGGGCCACAGCGTACCGGCCCGCCGGAAAAGCTCGTACGCGAGAAAGTGCTCGAACAGCAAGCCGCGCTCGTCGGGCAGTGGCCGATCCAGCGGCCGGCGCAGCAGCGCATTGCGCACGCCGAGGTCGAAGAAGTAGTACCTGGGGTGGGCGACCAGCCGCGCCCGGTCCGATCCCTTGAAGGCCGGGATGCGAAAGACCAGCAGCGTGTCCTCGAGCACGTCGAGATAGCGCCGGGCGGTCTCGTACGGAACGCCGGCATCGCGGCACAGCGCGTTGAGGTTGACGATGCGGCCGGACGACGCGGCGACCAGATCCAGCAGCCGCGCATAGCTGCCGATGTTGCGCACCAGCGCCTCGGCCTGCACCTCCTCGCGCAGGTAGACGTCGGTGTAGCCGCGCAGATCGCTCGCCCGCAGCGACGGGTCCGGCTCGGTATAAATGCCCGGCAGCGTGCCGCTGGCCAGCGCCTTTTCGAGATCGAAGTCGTCGCCCAGTTCGGCCGCCAGCAAAGGGTGCAAGTAGTGCAGATTGACCCGTCCGGCGAGCAGGTTGGCCTGGCCGCGCCTGAGCTTGCGCGCGCTCGAGCCCGACAGCAGAAAACGAAATCGCTTGCGATCGCGATCCACACTGGCCTGCACCGCGTCGAGCAGGGCCGGGATGCGCTGCACCTCGTCGATGAACACGCTGCGAACCTCGGCTGTCGCCGCGCTCAACTCCCGCATCAGGCGCTCGGGCTGCGTCACGTAGTCACGAAAGGTCGTCGGATCGGCCAGGTCGATGGCCCAGTCCGGCGCCAGCGACTTGAGCAAGGTCGACTTGCCGACCTGGCGTGGGCCGAGCAGCAGCACGTTGCGCGGCGTGCGCGCCAGATGGCGGGCAAGCGCTCGTTCATACATGTGGGTAATTTACACGGTATTTTACCTGGCAGCAAGAACGAAGGCGGGCGGCGCTACTTCTCCCAGACGATGGTCGCGCCCTTGCCGTTCCAAACCATCCAGTCGATATCGGTGTTGCCACTGGTGACCTCCTCGTGCACCAGGCTGCCGAAGTAGAGATGCGACATCGAGACCTTGGACTGCTCGTGCATCGTCTTGATCACCTCGAGCGGTATCGAGCCAGTGCCGGTGTCAGCCGGGAAGGAGCACCAGGCGCTATGGATGAGGTCCGTGTCCGGTGGGCCGCCGTACTGCATGAACAGCACGAGCGCCTTGCCGCTGCCCGGCGTCCAGGCCAGGTCAAGTGCCTTCGAGCGCGAGATCTTGATCTCGTCTGACTTGACCGTGGCCAGGTCCCACGTCGTGAGCTTCACCTCGGGCGCGACCGTGCTGCTGAATTCGAATCCCGGCAACTTGTCGCCCGCGGCCTTGATCGACAGGTTGCTCCCCTCCTTCCACGCGTCGGCCTCGCCGGTGAAACCGTCACCGTTGCGATCGAACACGAACTCCTGGGTGCCGCCGGCAGCGCCTTCAAAGGTGATCGCGCCGTGCGACGGCGGCGAAAAATCGGTATTGCGCCAGGCTCCCTCGGCGACCACGCACTGGTCATTGACCCTCCAGGCGTGGGGCAACGGCGCATCCTGGCCCAGGTGCCAGGTGATGACATAGGCCTGGGACATCGTCTTCACATCCCGAAACGGCGACCAGCCCGCTGACTTGTCCTTGGACCAGTGCTCGACGTCGACGATGCTCAGAAAACGCTCGCCCGCCTTTGGCTCGTAGTTGGGTGGCAGATCGCAGGCAGCGAACAGTACAAACGCACAGAAATGGCCGACGCAACGAATGGCAGTCATGAATCCTCCCGTGAGCTGGTAGCCCCCGTTGGTCTCTCCTACGCGACGGGCGCAGCAGCGGCGAAAAAAGCGCTCAAGCGTTTGATTGTGAGAGAGAAGCCGAGATGCCGACGCGCCTATTGGCGGCGTGCTCGCGACGCAGCCCGCCAGTGCTTGATGGATCACGCGAGTGCAGCCGATTCTTTTGCCCAGTCAACGAGTTGAAATATTTTTTCGCCAGCCCCGCGCGGCCCGCGTAGGGGGGAGTAGCGGCCAGCGTCGCTTGCTCCGGGGGCCAGACATGTGGATCGGGTCTAGGCGCGTCACGCCACCGTGCACCATCTTCTTCGCGCTGCAAGTGCTGGCCTGCACGCACACGACGCTGATCAAGGTCAAGCAGCCGCAGGCCGCGATCGTGATCAACGGTCAGCAAGTCGGGACCGGTGTGGTCAAGGCCGAGGTCCCCAACGGTTTTGGCCGCTACGACCTCGAGGTCAAGGACGCGAGCACCACTGCGCTCCACGCCACCATCGCGCGCGAGGTCTATTCGCAACCGCCCATCCGCGCCGGGCTGTTGCTGGGATTTTCCGGCGTCGTGGTCGGGCCCATGGTCGGCGCGCTGGCCGGCTTCGTGTGCGGCTCGGTGGTCGGAGTGGTCTACCGCGCGATTGCCGGCGCACCACTTGGCACCGGGTGGCCGGGTATCCTCGACAGTATCGCCGCGGTCCAGGCCATTGGCATGCTCGTAGGCGTTCCCGTGGGCCTGCTCGGTGCCGCATCCGCGGCGGTCGGCTGGACCGTATTGAATCTCCAGCGCGGACCCGAGGAGATCGAGGTCGATCTCGAGCACAAGACGCTCACGACCAGACCGGCAGTGCACTACACCGTCGTTGCAGTCGAAAAGCAGTCCAAGTCCAACGCCCCGCAAGCGATCGAGCAACCAGCTGAACCACCACTACTGCCCGCGCTGCCGACGACACTGCCAATCGACGACGACGCGGTGAACTGACGACCGCGGCCGCGCGGCCAGGCTGACAGGTGAGAACATGACTGCATTGTTGGGGATCGCGATCGGTTGTTGTCTGGCGCAGACGCCAGCCGCTAACGACCCGCCCTCGGTCGCAAGCTCTTTGGCAGACAATGCATCCGCACCGGCGCCGACCGCCGCGGACGAGCGAAGTGCCTGGGCCTTTCTGTACTCGCCCTTTGTGCTCGGCCTGGCGGGCTCGCTGGTCGGGATGGCGATTCCCCTCACCGTCGCCGCTGTGGCACTTGCACTGCAAGGGCAATCGACCGGCTACTCGCAGAGCCAGTTGTCGTCGAGCCCGCTGCTCGTCTGGGGATCGGGCGCGGCCAGCGCACTTGGCCTGGTCGGTGCCATGGCACCGCACATTGCAGCCGCTCTCAACTCGGGCCGCAATCCGTTCAAGGTACTACAGCGCGGCGCGCCAGCCCTTGCGGTCGCCTTCGTCGGCATCTCGTTGCTGGCGTGCACCGCGATCAGCGGCCTCGGCTATGTCGAGTATCTAGCCAGCGTCAATCGTCTGATCCAGACAGTGCCTGGCACTTCGGTGCTGGGCGGAGCGCTGTTCGCCGTGGGGGGGGCGATCGCGATCGTATTCACGACGGGCGCCCCGATGGCAGGCCCGATCGGCGCGCTGCTGGTGACGCCGCTGCAGGATGAGTGGCTCTAGTCGCCCACTGGCGGGAGGTGAGTGGTGATCAGCCTGGCTGCACTGATGTTGTCGACCGGTATCGTGATCAGCCTGGAGGCCGAGCCCGCGGACCCGGAGCCCTCCGGTTCGCATCGCAGCGAGTCGGCGGCGACCACACAAGCCGCCGCGTCGCTGGTCGACGTCGTGCCGTGGTCGTGCCTTGGCGCGGGCGGGGGCGCGCTGGCGGTTGGCGCCTGCCTGGTTGGCGGCTTCTTCGGGTTCCCGTGCTCGATCATCTACTGGCCCGTGATGCTACTCGCCTATGGCGTCAGCGCCCTGGTCGGGGCGACATGTCTATGTCCAACCACTGGCCTGAGCACCGCCAGCCTCGGGATCTGCGGGAGCGTTCCACTGGCAGCAACCGTTGGCGGCGCCCTGCTCTCGGCCAAGCTGCGTCGACTTGACGTCGGCAAGGTGCTGGTGCGCGCGCTGCCAGGCCTCGCGCTCGTGGCGCTGCCCCTGGCACTGGTGGGTCTCACTCACGCAACTCTCTACTCGCTCGCGTCGAGCAATCAGACCGCTCAGCTTTCCGTGATCTCTCACGCTGTCGCGACCGCTACCTATCCGATTCTCAGCGCGGCCATCACGACTGGCCTGCTGCTCGGCGCGCCCGCGATCTTCGTCGGCGTCAATGCGCGCGACGACTGAGCCCCGCGCTACTCCTCCCACATGATGGTCGCGCCCTTGCCGTTCCAGATCGCCCAATCGAAGTCGGTGTTACCGCTGGTGGACTGCTTGTGGTCCACGCCGGCGAAGTAGAGGTGCGACTCGTAGACGTCGGACCGCTTGTGCATCGACTGGATCACCTCGAGCGGCACCGTACCCGTGCCCGCGTCGGCCGGGAAGAAGCACCACGCAGTGTGGATGAAATCCATGTCCGGCAGGTTCGTGTACTGAGAGAGCATGACCAGCACCTCGCCGCTGCCGGGTTCCCACTTGAGCTCGAGCGCCTGAGTGCGTGGGATCTTGATGTCGTCGGTCTGCGCCTTGGCCATGTCCCACGTCGTCAACTTGTTCTCGGCCGGCACCGTGCCGTTGATGTCGAACGCCGGCAGCGCGTCGCCGTCGGCCTTGGCGCGCAGCGCGCTGCCCACCTTCCAGTCGTCCTTCTCGCCCGCGGCGCCGATGCTGGTCCGCCCCAGCTCGAATTTATGCTCGCCGCTGGCGCTGCCGATAAAGGTGCCCGTGCCGTGCGACGGCTGAATGAACTCGGTGTCGCGCCAGGTCCCCTCGGTGATGGTGCAGTTGTCGGCGACTCGCCAGGCGTGCGGCAGTGGCGCATCCTTGCCCAGTCGCCAGGTGAGGATCCCCAGCCCGGCGACGTCGCCGCGCAGCTCGAACGGCACCCAACCGGCCGCGTTGTCCTTGGACCACTTCTCGCCGTCGAGCAGCGTCCAGAAACGCTCGCCCGCCTTGGGCTCGTAGCTTGGCGGCAAGCCGCAGCCGGCGAACAGGACAACCGCGCAGAGTAGAGCAGTGCAGCGAATGGTGAACATACAGCCTCCTTTGATTTTGGAACCCCCGGTTTGTTCCCCTGACGCGCAAGCCACGGCAGCGGCGAAAAAAACGTTCAACTCGTTGTTTGCGAGAGAGAAACCAGAACGCAGGATGGATTACTCGACGTCAAGGTGGTGGCGAACCAGCGCGCCGGCAACTGCGCGATCCCATGGCTGTGGTCGTTTCTTCCAGCCGATCAACGAGTTGAAGGTTTTTTCGACCAGCGACCTGCGCTTCGCGTCGGGGGGGAGATAGAATCGATCGTCATCGCTGGTCATGGGGGGATCGTCCATGCGGACCTGGCTGATTGCTTTATCGACCGTCGTACTCTTCTGCCCAGCGCTTGCCGTCGCCCAGCAAACGATGCCAGCGCCGCTCGATGCGCCCGCGGTCGCGCCACTGCCATCGAGCAACGAGGGTGCCTCGTCAGATCAGACGACCACCACCAGCGAAGCCCAGTCGCTGCCGGGGCCGATCGAGCCAGCAGCGCTGCCGGCTCAAACAAGCGCGCCGTCCGTCGCCACGAGCGCGCCGACCAGCGCGCCACCTGCGGGTCCGTGGTCGCTCGGTGCCGGGCTGCAGCTGGCGCCCATCCAGCAGCAGGATGCTTTCACGACGTACCTGATGGCGGCGATGGGCGGTAGCGCCATGCTCTCGTTCTACTACCCGGACACTCGAAACACGCTCGCCCTGTTTGTCGAGTACCAGCTGTCCAAGAGCTGGGCCCTCGTCTGGCAGGCGCGCGCCGGGTTTTCGGTCCTGTTCAACCGGAACCTGCAGGCCGGTAACAGCTTCTTCCCCGAAAACCGCCTCGACCTGTCGCTGGGCGCCGCCTTCGGTTGCCGGGCCATCCTCAATCCCGACGGACCAGTCGAGTTTTCGATCCTGGCGCTCGCCTACACCGACGTCGTGGCCAGCGGCCCGGCCACGGGCAGCACAGCCAGCTCGCAAGCCATCGACGGCGGCGTCGCACTTGGCATGGCGGTCGAGAAACAGTTGCTCGACAACCTCGACTTGCGGTTTCAGACCACGCTGCTCGACCTCAACGGCCGCGTTGGAGTGATGAGCACCACGTCGCCGACCGGCATCTTGCCAGCCATGCCCACTTCGACCACGCCGATGCAGATCCACGCCGGCATCGACGTGAAAATCGAACCGACGCTCGAGCTCAGGCTGCACTTCTGAGGCACCAGCCCGGAGGACCTCGCATGCGAACATCGACCATCGCCAGCGCGACCATCGCACTGTTGTGCCACTCGCTCGCGAGCGCCCAGCAAACGGCGCCGGCGCCGATCGCGGCGACCGAGACCGAGCCGATCGGCGCCTGGTCCATCGGCACCGGGATCGAGCTGAGCGCGGGCCAGAGCCAGGCCAATGACCTGTTCACCATGATGCTGCTCGGCTCGATGGGCGGCTATGGCTTCCTGTTCTCGTCTTTGGTCTCGGAGCCGCGCTCCAGCCTGGTCTTCTTCGTCGAGTATCAGCTGTTCGATCGGCTGGCACTGGTCGTCCAGGCCAACGCCGGTCTCGCGTACTTGCAGAACCAAAACGTCGGCAGCAGCTCGTTCTTGCTGCCCGACCATCGGTTCGACTGGTCAGCGGGCGCCGCCGTGGGCTGCCGCTTCATCGTCAATCCCGGGGGGCTGGTCGAGTTTTCGGTGCTCGGCGTGCCCCACATCGACTACGCGAGCAATTCGCTCTCCTGGAACAACGGCTCTGGCAACCCGAGCGGCTCGACGACGACCATCGACGCGCGCGCGCTGGGCGGTGGCATCGAGCTGGGGCTGGCCGTCGAGAAACGGCTTCTGCCAAACCTCGATCTGCGGCTGCAGACCTCGGTGCTCGACGTCAATGGCCGCTGGAGCACGCTGGAGCAGACGCCGCCAGCCACGCCGGCTCCGAATACCACGACCGGAACGCCCAGTCAGACACGCGTCGGTGTCGACCTCAAGATCGCGCCGACGCTCGAGCTCAGGCTGCACTTCTGAGCGCGCCGCCCTACAACCCCAGCTCCACCTCCGGCAACGCAGCGCCCATCTCGCCCGGGTCGTCGCCGCGCTGCCGGGTATCACCCAGGCCCAGGTGGCCGTACTGGTTGTTGCCCCAGCACTTGACCACGTCGGGCGCGATCAACACACAGTTGTGCACCGCCGACGCCGCGATCTGCCGCACCCGGCCACCGCCGAGCGCGAGATCGACTGTCGGCAGCAGGTCGCCCATCTCGCTCGGAGCGTTGCCGCGCGGGTTGATGTCGCCGATCCCGAGTTGACCGTAGGGGTTGTCGCCCCAGCATTTGACCGTGGCGTCGTCGAGAACGGCGCAGGCGTAGCGCCCGCCGGCCGCCACGGCCTGGGCGGTGTGGCCGCTGCCGACGTTGACCGCCGGCAAGGCGTTGCCCATCTCGCCATCGTTGTCGCCGCGAAACACGTTGTCGCCCAGCCCCAGATTTCCGTAGCCGCTCATGCCCCAGCACTTGACCGTGGCGTTGTCGAGCAGCGCACACGCGAAGTTGCTGCCGATGGTGACGTCGACCGCTTTGCGGCCGGTGCCAAGCGAGATGGGCGGCAGGTTGTCCCCCACCTCGCCCGGTCCGTCGCCGCGATCGACCTTGTCGCCGAGGCCGAGTTGCCCGTAGTTGTTGCGGCCCCAGCACTTGACGGTGCCGTTTCTCAACAGCGTGCAGGTGTGGCAGCTGCAATCATTTTCGGTGGGACAGATTCCACCGGCCACGATCTGCGCGATGCAGTTGGGCTGGCACCAGCCCGCATCGGCAGGCTGAGCATCCGCGGGCGCAGCATCGACGACCTGCAACGCATCGGAGGTCGCGGCGTCGGGCGTGGCCGGCAGGTCAGAGGGTGGGTGGTCTCCCACGACGACATCGGCACGGTTGTCCGGGCTGCCACCGTCGCGGTACGCATCTGGCCGCACGCTACCATCGGCTGCGGTCCGATCGCGGGCACCGCCATCGACGATCGTCGCGCTCGCGTCGACGCGCAGGCAGCGTCCCGCCAGACAGGCCATGGCCTCCGGACAGCTGTCGTCACGGGTGCAACGCAGGGTCTCGCCGCCGCCGAGCGCGGTGAAGATGTCGCACGCCGGAGCAAGCGCTCCGGTCGCGATCACCAGCGCGACGACGGGAAAACGCACAGACCTCATCGCCGCCATGTTAGCACGGGCGCTACGGCAAGAAGGTCTTGTGGTCGGCCAGCTTGGCCGGCAGGTACTCGTCGATGACGTAGTTGAGTCCCCACTTGGCCAGCGCCTGCTGCTCGGCGCGCACGCCCATCTTGACCAGCTGCTCGAGCGCGGCGCGCCACTTGATCTGGGTCTCGAAGAAGGGGTCGTTCTTGAGCGCGTCCTTGGCCCGCTTGATGTCGACCTCGGTCAGCGGGTGGGTGGCGTCCTCGAGCTTGTAGTCGATGATGTCCTGCGGCGTCACGCCCAGGTAGCTGCACTCGGGCACGCAGTAAAAGCGGTTGATGTGCGCCGCGTTGCCGCTGCCCACCTTGAGCGTGCGGTAGATGTTGCTGAAGCCATACGGGTCGCAGTCGGTAAAGGCGTAGACCGGGATCTTGGCCGACTCGGAGAGGCGGCGGATGAAGCGGCGGCAGCTGCGACTGGGCACGCCGTTCATGCTGACGATGATGCAGTTGGCGCTGTCCCAGTACTTGTGGCTCTGCAGGCGCTGGAACACGCCGTGGGTCTCGATGGCCAGGATGAACTTGGCCTTGGTCTTGAACTCGAGGTGCTCGACAAACGACGGCACGCTGTAGGCGCCCGAACCGAACCGGGTGCAGTCGATCTCGATCTTCTGGCCGCTGTCGCGGTCGCGGTCGATCACGACCAGCTCGCCGGCCACGGCGCCACCGTGCTCCTGCGGGATGAAGCGCATCTGCTCGCGGGTGATGCCGTCGACCGAGAACATCGCCTCGAGGTCGTCCATCACCTCGTCGCTCTCGGGCTGTTCGTGAAAGCGGGCGTCGCCCCAGTTCTTGCTCTGGTAATAGGCATCCCTCTTCGTTGCGAAGTCATCCGTCTCGACCATGAACTTGCTGAGCGCCATCATCTTGAGGCTCTGAGCAAAGGTCTTGACCGTGTTGACGGTCAGCGTGCGCACCTTGCGGGCACGTCCCAGTTCGAAAAAGCCCTTGCTGCGGTCGTAGCGCACGTTTTGCAGCGAGCGCACCGGGAACGACATCTCGGGCTTTTGCCGCTTGTTGATCTTGGCGTAGATCTCGTCGGCGCTGCTGATGATCGCCTTGATGGTGACGGCGTCGAGCTTCTTGGATTCGGCGGTGCGGTTGGCGGCTTGCTTCTTGCTGGCTGGCATGAGCGGACCTCGTCGTGGACGGCGGGACCGTAACGATCGGCGGATCGCGTGTCAAGGAGCGAGCGCAGACTTGGACCGCTGCCGGGTCACAGCCGGATGCACACGCCGGTATCCCGATAGGTATAGGAAGACAAGCGATCGTCGCATTGATACGGCGGAGCACAATCGTTCTGCGACAGATGGCAGGTCGCGCCGTTGCTGCAGGCACCCATGTAATCGAGCACCAGCTCGCTGTCAGCGCAGGTGCGGTTTGATGTGGCCTCGCAGGAGGTGGGGGACGGCATGCCCCCCCCGAGGCGGCAGGACTCGGTGCCCGGGCAGTCGGCATTGCGGCGGCACAGCCGCGGCCGGCAGTAGCTGCTGTCGCAGATCTGGCTCCCGCCGCAGTTCGAGCCGCAGCCGGATGCGCCGGGCAAGATGCACCCGCCCACAGCGTCGTCGAAGTCCCACGACTGGTAGAGCTGACACACCAGTCCATCCGTGCAATCCGATCTGGAGTTGCAGCGGTTGAGACAGACGTGAGTCACACACAGGCCGCTGGCGCAGTCTTCGCGCAATTCGCACGTGCTCCCGGACGGCCGGCTGCTGACCGAGCGCAGCTCGCACATTTCCCGGTTGCACCACTCGTCGGCCTGGCAAAACGCCGGGTCGAAGCACTCGGCGATCGTGGCCATGCACAATCCGGCCGCATAGCAGCGCTCACCCGGAGCGCACGGTGAGTCGTCGCTGCACACGGCGCCGCAGCGCGCCCGGTCGCTGCAGCGACAGCGGTTGTCTTCGGTGCATGAGTAGCCCGGCGCACAGAGGTTCAGCACATTGCAGACAAAACTGCTGAGGTAACAATAGCCGCCCTGACACACGTCGTCCGGGAGCGGGCACGAGCACGGCACGGCCGCGTCCGCTCGCGCGCCGTCCACACCACTGCCGCGGTCAGTGGCGGCGTCCGGCAATCGAAGATCGCTCGCACCCGTCGTGTCCCGCTGCCCGCCCTCGAAAGCGACCACATCGTGCGTGCCGGCTTCAGCCGCGGCATCGCTGGGCGTCGTCCGATCTACTGCCGCACGGTCTTGTATCAGGCGATCGGTCGCGGTCGCGTCGCTCGACGCTGCGTCGCTGCCGTCTGCCCGCCCCGAGTCGCTGGCCGCATCACGGGCCGCGTCGCCGCCCCCGTCGCTGCCCGGCATGGCGCAGGCCATGTCGATGCAGCGCTGGCCGATCGGGCAGTCCGTGTCGTCGCGACACAGGTCGACGCAGCGGCCGGCCGAACAGACCTGATCGGCCCGGCAGGCGCGGTGGCTCTCGCATGGCAACCCGTCGCCGCCGTTGAGCGCACCGCACATGTCGCAGCTGGCGCTCAGGCTGGCCACGAACAACACGCTGCTCGCGATGGGACAAATACCGGCGGCCATGGGTGCAGCATACCGCCAACCGGTGGGCCTGGGAAATCGGCTCGACCCACCGTCACTCTTGACAGCAGACCGTCCACGGCTCGGTGCCGCTGACCGCGCCTGATTCGACGACGCGAGAGGCGGAACAGCTTCCGGGGTCGGTGACTCCAGGGTATCGAGCGCTCTGGATCTCTGCCGTGTTGCCGTTGCAATTGACGCCGTTGCCCGCGGTGGCGCAGCCCACGTTCATGTTGACGGCGAGCGGCCCGCCATTGCCAGGTCCACAGCCCGCACACGGGTACAGATACAGCGTATCGCTGCAAACGCCGCCCGACGGGCTGCCGCAAACGCAACCCGAACACTGACGGGTGTCGATGGCGCTACCGTAGAACAGGTGCGCTTCGAGGAACTCCTGGGGGCACGCGCTGACCCCCTGGCGGGCCACACAAGGTCTGTTGGAGAAGCGGCCACCCGCGCTGGGCAGGCATTCGCTGCCCTGACAGATCCCGATCGATGCGGCCAGCATGCACAGGTCGTGGGCGTCAGACCAGGTAAACGACATCTTTGCGCCGCCAGCTGGGTTGCACTGTCCGCCGGTTGGGCCGGAGCGCGTCGCGACGGCAAAGTCGCAGACCGCAGAGCAACCAGTGTCGCGACAGACGTTGTCGCCGGGAATGTCGAGCACTGCTCCGGTGCAGTTGGACACGTCGCCACAGCTGGTGTGCGCGCATCCCCAAATTGCGCTACAGCTGACCCCAGTCGGCGTGCCACACGTGCACGACTCGCAGCCCGGTTCCACCAGGCCGTTGTACACCGTGTGGATTCCAGAAAACGCCGCCCAGCCGGGTGGACAGCCCTCGACCACGTCGTCGGGGGCGCGTGTGTTGAAGACGGTCGGCGTCCAGTCGGCTGGGATGCAGGGCGACGCGATTCCAGTACACCCGGCTGCATCGTGGGCCACGTCGAGGCCCGCACCCGCGTCCGTGTTGGCGCCCGCATCGGCGGCCAGCCCACCGTCCGTTGCTGACCCGGTGTCGCGGTCGATCCTTTCATCGCGCGCGCCATCGCGCGCGCCATCGCTCGCGCCGCGATCAGCGCTCACGTCGGGTCGCACGCCGCGTTCGATCGCGGGCGTGTCGACGCCGAGTCGATCGATCCCCACTGCGTCGTCGCGCCGGCCGTCGAGCGCTGCCGCGTCCGCTGCGCCGCCGTCGCTGCTGCGCACGCACAGGCTCGACGTTGTGCTGCAGGTGTAGCCGCCGGGGCAGTCGTCCACGCTGCGGCAGCTGGTGTTCGATCCACCGCAGTGACAGTCCGGGCCGAGCACGGCGACGACGAGGATCGCAAGCGCGCGCTGCACGTGCCCCGCCATCAGTCCCACCAGAAGGTCAGGGTGTCCTCGCCATTGTCGACGCACGGCTCGCCGGTCTCTTTTTTCGACTCGACGCTGCACAGCGCGAAGAGCTTCTTGCGCACCACCTTGTTGGTCGGCAGCGTGACGACGAGCGTGTCGGCATAGGGGCCTCCCTCCTCGGCAATACGCTCTGGCTCGCTGTAGACGTTGCTGACCTCGACCCGGGTCGCGCCCAGCTTGTACAATCGCTCGACAAAGGCGCGCGCGTTCTTGACGTCGCCAAAGCGGTTGCTGGCGAGCGCGTACTTGTTCTGGTTGGTCTTTAACCAGGCACGCGCCTCGAACCGCTCGGCCATGCGCGCGACGCGGGCGGCGGCCAGTGCCGCTTCGGCTGCCGCAGCCTCCTCGTCGACAGCGGCAGCGTTGGGAGCGGCTGTTGCCGGCGCGGCATCCGGGTCGGGCATCTGAGCCAGTCCCAACTGCGACTGCTTGGCCCGCTCCTGAAACTTGATGAAGCTGGGGATCGCGATCGCGGCCAGGATGCCGATGATGGCGACGAACACCATCAGCGACATCGCCGCCCCGCCGCCGCCGGCAAAGCCGAGGAACGGCGCGAACAGATAAGAAAGCGGGTTGCGCGCCACCGGTGGGTACTCGGCCGGCGTGCGCGCGTGGCGCAGCGCGGCCACGCGCTTGCTCAGGTAGGGGTGGCTGGCGTTGAGCTCGTAAATCGCCATGAAGAAACCGCCGCTCTCCTGCTGCTGATCGGCAAACGCCTTGAGGTTGACCTGGCGCGCGCTGTGACCACCCGCGGCGAGCAGCGCCAGCGCGCGCGACGACGTCTCCAGATCGTTGACCACTGCGTTGCCGCAGGCGTCGCAGCTGTATTCGCATGAGCGCGAATAACCGGGACCGAGCAGCGGCAGCAGACGCGCCGGGATCAAGAACCAGTTCCAGCTCAGGTGGCCCAGCGCGTGGTGCGCGATCTCGTGGGCGATGACGAAGTCGAGCTCGTCCCGTCGCTCGGACGCGGGCTCGCCTTCGACTGCGGGCGGAGTGGCCGCCGCGCAGGCGTCGAGCAGCTCGGAGTACAGGATGACGAAGCGGCGCGACAAGAACTTGGTGGCAAACGCATTGAGCACGCCACCGGCCTGGATCACGTAGGCCTCGGGCACCTGCGGCAGGCCAAGCTGCTGCGACGCGCGTTCGATCCGGCGCTGCAGGTCAGGCAGCTGGGTCGAGCCGACGCGCACGCCATTGCCGCGGATGTGGGCGAGAAACAACGCCTGGCCGACCAGGATGGCCAGCGCCACGAACGGCAGGTAGAGCAGCCCGACCAGTGTCACCACCAGCGCCAGCCAGCACATCCCCGAAAAGATGGCCGCGAGCGAGAACAGATTTTGCTCGTTTTGGGTGCGAAGCTCTTGTGCGCGCATTTTTTTCTCCGCGCTGGAGTGGAGGGTCCGCAGCGTTCTGGTCGGTCGAGGCGTCGGATTGTAGCGCGGCCGGTGCGAAGCGCGCTATCGTCGATGGCTCCATGACCGACCGCCCCGTCGTCCTCGATTGCCCTGGCTGCCGCGCTCCGATGCTGGTGCTGCGCACGCCCTCGCGTCGCGCCGGCTCGACCCAGGTCGCCGCAACGCCGATCGAGTTCGACCGCTGCCCGGCGTGCGAGGTCGAGTGGTTCGATTTTGACGAGCTGGAGCAACTGCTCGGCGCCGCGCGCCGCACGCTGTGGGTGCTGACAGAGGCCACCGTGCCGGCCGAGCTGTGCGCCCGCTGCGGCCACCGCAATCCCTCACCGCGACCGCTGTGCGAGCAGTGCGTGCAACCCTTGCACTACGAATGTCCGTGCGACGAGACCGCGCTCGAGGCGCGCACGCTGTTCACCGCCACCCTGCACCTGTGTTGCCAGTGCGAGGGCGTGCTGCTGCCGGCCGGCCACGCGCAGAAGCTGTTCGACGACTACCGGCTGTGGCTGGCGTCGACGCGGCGCGGGGAGCTACGGCTCGAAGACGTCTACCGCAACGCCGAGATCGTCACCAGCCGAGGTTGACGACGGGCAAGGTATCGCCCATCTCGCCCGCGGTGTTGCCGCGGTCGGCCGTGTCACCGATGCCGAGCTGCTGGTAGTAGCCGTCGCCCCAGCACTTGACCATGTTGTCGTCGAGCAGCGCGCAGGCGTGCTGCTGCCCGAGCGCGATCGCCTGCGCGTGCCGATCCCAACCGAGATCGATCGCGGGCAGAGCCGCGCCCATCTCGCCGACATCGTCGCCGCGGCTCGCGTTGTCGCCCAGGCCGAGCTGACCGTTGCTGTTACGGCCCCAGCACTTGACCGAGCCGCCGCCAAACAAAACGCAGGTAAAATCGCCGCCGGCCACGACGTCAATCGGTGATATCGACGCGCCGAGATCGACCGCGGGTAGCATGGTCGGGGCCGAGTCAGGTGCACCACCGCGCGCCACGGTGTCGCCTTGACCAAGCTGCCCGTAGTTGTTGACGCCCCAGCACTTGACCTGGCCGTTGCCAAACAGCGCGCAGGTGTGGTTGCTGCCCGCCGTGACCCGTTGCACGGACGCCCCGGGTCCTGCGGCAACCGGCGGCAGCCAACTGCCCATCTGGCCTGGCTGGTCGCCGCGGTCGATCAGATCGCCCAGTCCGAGTTGCCCGTCCGCGTTGTTGCCCCAGCACTTGAGCACGGGCGAAAGTCCAGCCGGCTCGATCAAGCCGCAACCGTGGCTGCTGAGCGGTCCAGCGAAGATCCCGCGGACCATGCCGCTGCCCGGATCGATGCTCGGCAGCGCCGCGCCCATCTCGCCCGCACTGTTGCCGCGGTTGGACACGTCGCCCAGACCAAGCTGGCCAAAGTCGTTGCCACCCCAGCACTTGAGCAGCCGCTGGTTGCCGGAATCGAACATGGCGCAGCTGTGGTCATTGCCTGCGGTCAACCCGATCGCAGCGTAGTCGGCATCGACCAGGTTGACACCGGGGAGCGCACTGCCCATCTCGGTGCCGGCGTTGCCGCGGTTGCCGATGTCGCCCAGTCCAAGCTGGCCAAGGTTGTTGTAGCCCCAGCACTTGACCTGGCCGCCGCTGAGCCTGGCGCAGTTGTGGAACGAGCCAGCCGCCAGCTCGACGACAAAACCGCCCACGTCGACATAGGGCAGGGCATTGCCCATCTCCCAACCAGTGCCGCCGCGCGAGGTGGAGTCGCCCAGGCCCAGTTGACCGTCGTTGTTGCGGCCCCAGCACTTGAGCGCACCGTTCTGCAGCAGCACGCAGGTGTGATAGCCGCCGGCCACGATCTGCACGACGCAGTGCGAGCCGCAGGCCGGACCAGCGTCGGCCACCGCCGTGTCGGGGACCGCCGTGTCGGGGACCGCCGTGTCGGGGACCGCTGCGTCGGGGACCGCTGCGTCGGACATCGCCGAGTCGGGCAACCGGGTGTCAGCCATTCGCCGATCGGTCGCTGGCCCGTCTTGGGCGACGACGTGATCGTTGTTGACCGCGGTGTCGGGCTGCCGGCCATGGTCCGACCGCGCAAGGTCGGATGGCGCGTCGCCGTACGCCGAGTCGGACCGCGCGCGATCGGGACCGCTCGTGTCCGCATGACCGGCGTCTGGCCTGACCGCGCGCTCCACACAGCGCTGTTCTCGACATTCCTGGGCGGGCTGGCAGTCGGCGCTCTCCGCGCACAGGCCGCAGCGACCGAGCGCCAGGCAGGTCAGCGCTGGCGGGCAAGCCTGGTCGCCGACGCAAGGCAGCGTCTCGCCGCCACCGATCGCCGTGAACAGCTCGCACGCTGGCCCGGCGGTTGCTGCCAACAAGGACAGCGCGAGGATCGTCGTGCGCCGCATCTGCATCACCCCTGATGATACCACCAGCGCTGGTCGCCCTCACCAGGCCATCGGCGTGCAGGGTTTGGTCAGCTCGATCAGCTCGCGGTCCGACCAGGCGCCGCGCGCCTCTTTCGCGCGCAGCCCCTTCTGCAGCTTGCCGTGACCGCGCGGGCAGTACGCGTTGCTCGAGGCGCGCACGTTGTCCGGCGACTACCGGCTGTGGCTGGCGTCGACGTGGCGCGATGAGTTGCGGCGCAAGGACGTCTACCGTGACGCCGAGATCGTCACCGCTGACTCGGCGTCCGGCAATCGGGACGGGTCGGCAACGTGACCGCGCGCCACCGCCGAGACCCGTGGCGTCACGACGGTGTCGAGCTGGGCTGACGATCGAATCACCTCTTCGATCGGGACCAGGCTCTGGCCGCCGGTGGCAAAGACCAGCCAGTTGCGCCACCCGGGTGCGATCGGCATCTCCTCGGTCTCGTGCGGGACCATGAAAAGATGGGAGTGATCCGCTCCGAACACTTCGCGGACGGTGGTGAAGGTCCGCATGACGAGGCCATCTGGGTCGGGCGGACCGAGCAGGTTCATGCAGAGAACCCCGTCCGTCGCGAGCGCTCCGGCGGCGTCCTGGAAAAAAGACGGCGTCGTCACGTCCAGAGGAATGCCAAACGCGTCGCAGAGGTCGACGACCATGATGTCGTACTGGGCTGTTTGCCGGGACCGCAGAAACGTCTGCGCATCCGCGTTGTGAACGGCCAGTCTGGGCGATTCGGCAAGGCCGAAAAATCGTTGCGCGGCATCGATGACGACCTGATCGCGTTCGATGACGTCGACGAGAACATTCTCATGCAGCGCCACGAATTGACGCGGCCCGATGGCGCCGCCGGCGCCCAGAAAGAGTACCCGGCGAAAGTTCCGTGCAAAAGCTTTGCAGAGGTGGAATCCGTCCGTGTATGCGGTTCCCGAGTGCATCGGGTCTGCCCGCAGCTGCCGCGTCTGCACGACCTCCATGGTCCTCTGCAACACCAGCTCGCGCGCGCCACCGCGCTCGCGCACGAGCACGATGTGATCACCCGAAGCGCGGCGAAAGAGCCAGGGCGAACGCACGAAAAAACGCCGCGCCACGACGAGCGCGACCAATACGCTGCCAAGTGCGACGATGGGTATCATCAGATCGATCATGGGGCTGACCCGGCGCGGCTCTGATCAGGTGTAGGCCCACGGCACCATAGCGCCAGGACCCGTGATCATGAAGCCCGAAGTCCAGCTGGCGAGACGCTGGCGCGGACGCACCGGCGCACGTGCGATCACCAGCTCATCGGCGTGTAGGGCTTGGTCAGTTCGAGCAGCTCGGCCGCCTTCCAGTCGCCGCGCACCACTTTCGCGCGCAGCCACTTTTGCAGCTTGCCGTGACAGCGCGGGCAGAACTCGTTGATCGAGGTGCGCACCGCGCGCAGCGCATTGCCCTTCATGTCGGCCATCAGGCAGCGGTCGAGCGGGCAGTGCGGCGCGCCGAGCGTGTGGCCAAACTCGTGCAGCACCAGGTGCTCCATGTAGCGCAGGTAGTGCGGCCGGTCCTTTTGCTTGATCGCGCGAAACAGATACGCGGTCAGCACGCAACTCTTGCCCGGCAACCGGCCCAGGCCGGCGATTCCCCAGTCGTAGATCTTTCGCTTCGTCGTCGAGATCGGCTGCTCGGTCAGGCCAATCACACGGATCGCGTCACCCGCGTCGAGCGCGTCGAGCTGGTCGAGCAAGCGCTCGGCGCGCCAGCGCTTGCGCGGCTCGTACCAGGCATTGGGCGCAGGCTCCACCGCCGGCAGCACCTCGACCGTGAAGTTGAAACGGTCGCGCACCGACCGGGCGATGTGCTCGACCAGGTCCGGCGACACCGTACCGATCGGCACCACCACCACGCGCCACTTCGCCGGCTCGCTGGCTGCCTGGGTGGCCGGCTCGGAATCCGCCGCGATCACGCTGGTCGCAGGTTCGGGCAGGCCGAGCAACAGACCGAGCGCGAGCATTTCTAGACCATGGAGCACGGTCACCTCGTCAGCGACGCGATGTGCCGATCAGACAACAGCAACCGAGAGATTGTGCCATGAACGCGAAGGCAGACGACACCGCGACGCGCCAGCGTGGACGATGCGCTTTTCTACGGCGGCAGCAGGGTGTTATCGTCTGGCAATTCTACTGAGGGAGCATGCATGCCCAGCATCACAGCCAAGACAAGCGACGTCATCACCAAGGTGCGCAGCGAGCTCACCAAGCAGGCGCGCAAAGCGGCCGGTGGTGACACCTCCATCTCCAAGAAAGACGAGAAGAAGATGGAGCCGGGGCTGCTGCGAGAGGTGGTGGCCGAGCAGCGCAGCGAGGCACCAGGCCGCAGCGTCAAGGCAGCGCAGGTGGCCGAGGCCGCGGCAACGCGCGTCGAGGAGCTGCTGGCCGAGGTCAACCAGCGCGGCCCCACGTCGGTCAGCCAGAGCGAGGTCAAGCAGCTGGCGCAGCGCGACGCTGGCGCCGGGCACGTGGTGGCGCGCGCCTACGAGATGATCACCGGCAAGAAGATCGAGCTGCCGACCGATGCGGTCGCGCCGATCGACCCGACGCCGCCCGGTCCGACGCCAGCCGGCACGGCCATCGCTGTCCGCTCGGCCGCGCTCACGCCGATCGGCGATGACACCAGCGGCGACATGAAGCTCGATGTGCTGGCCGACGGCACATTGCAGATCAAGGGCCGCGCAGCAGGGCCGCACGAGCTCAAGGTCAAGCTCGCTGGCCGCACCATCACGGTCCCGCCCACCGACCCAGCCGGCCACCCACTTTGGCGAGGTCGCGAAGTGATCGAGCGGCTGCGCGCAGCAGCGCCCGACCTGGACGTGCGCGTGACCAAGTTCACCAGCGGCAAGGCCGTGGTCGATTTCTGGCCAGCCGGAACCGCACCGGCACCAGAACATCCTCCGGTCTTCATCACCGCTGCTGGATTCGAGAAGCCCGGGCCGCTGTCGATCAACGTCAACGGGCCGCGATCGACGCCTCTGTCCGACGGGCAAACCTTCACCCTGGTGGTCGACAATCAGCGCTTCGACGCACGCACCGGTGGCGACATCAATAACGTGGCCGATGTTCTGTACGAATGGCGCCGGCAGCTGCGCGCAATCGGGCTCGATGCCGATGTCAAGATCTACGGCGACGACAGCTACGGTTCGTTCAAGGTGAAGCCAGGACAGGACTGACGGCGACACCACCCATCGTTGTCAGCTGCAGCAAGACGCCGAGATGTGAGCGACCGCAGCGCGCACGCCATCTTCGGGCTGCATCGCTGCGCCAACGCGGGTTGCGCTTTTTTTCATCTCGGACGAATCGAGCACCTCGCGCATTGCGCGCGCCAGCCGCTTGACCGTGAGCGTGCGGCGCTGCAGCGGCGCGCCAGCGAGACCGAGCCGGCGCAGGGTGGCGGCCCAAAAGAGCTGGTCGGTGGCATGCGCCACGACGACCGATGGCCTTGCGGCAAGCGTGGCCGCGTGCGAGGTGCCCGCTCCACCGTGGTGGACCACGGCCGCGCAGCGCGGAAAAAGCGCCGCGTGCGGCGCCCGATCCAGTCGATAGATGTCGGCGTCCTCGACGACGTCCGGTGCGCGCGACCAGTCAGCCTGGATGATCGCCCGGCACCCGGCGCTGCGCGCCGCCTCGATCAAGATCTGGAGCAGGGTCGCGAGATGCTCCTCGCCCACCAGCATGCTGCCAAAGGTCATGTAGACGGGGGGCGCTCCGGCGTCGAGAAAGGCCTGCAGCGGCGCCGGCATCTGCCAACCACGTGGCTCCTCGGCCAGGGACAGCTGGCCGCAGACATGGTGGTGTTGGGGCCAAT